>Ga0214923_10001409_pt1 | contig 34242 bp, 30 predicted proteins | sample LL1510_MetaG_FD_177993 | JGI IMG/M metagenome (GOLD analysis project Ga0214923, IMG submission 177993) | Freshwater microbial communities from Lake Lanier, Atlanta, Georgia, United States - LL-1510 | ecosystem: Environmental > Aquatic > Freshwater > Lake | place: USA: Georgia | collected...
GATTGATTTTCATCCTTGTTCTTATCTCAATTTGCAACCATTACTACCACAATATATTCTATATTATTCCAATATTAAATTCTGATTTCCTTACACGCATTGGGGCTAGGTCCTTGGTTGCGTAGCTTCTTTGAGTCTTTGAATACTCTGCTTAATCCCTCCTGGACCATTCCATTGAAGTGGATCCATATCGGCAATCTTAAAACATGTTATAATATAAGCAGCATAAGAGGGATTTTTGCTTTCTATGTTCCCCAGCACTTCCTGACAAATAGCATTGGGATTTTCTGATAGGCAAATTCTTTCCATGCTTCCCGGCTCTAACAACTCCATAGAACTTAGAGCAAAACTAAAAAAATCGACCTCTTGTCCATAGAACTTACCTCTTTGTATTTTAGAATGATGATAGGGATAGGATTTATAACTTTTTGTTGATAGCAGTAAATTTTGAGATTTAGGAGTAACAGGTCCTTTTTCTGAGATCCATGCAGGAACATCCCTTTTTTCAGGTTTTGCATACATTTCACCTAAATCAGCATCAATCACAGTCACTTTGAGTTCTCCGCGCTCTTGGTTAACAACCTGACAGATAATATTAGGAGGTTTAAGATCAAGATGGATAAAGTTACGATCTGCTGCCGCTTCAAGAAACTCCACCATCTGTTTGGCAAAGGAGGGGAAATAGTGATAGCTATTATCTCTAATACCACCCTCCGATTCTGTTTTCGTGAGTAATATTTCTAAATTTTCACCCTCGGCTTTCTCCATGATCTGCACGACTGTTTGCATAGAAGATGGACCTAACCTCCTACTAAATTCCTTCGCCTGGCTCAGTGGAACATAAGCGAGTTTTCGAGGACCAATGGGATAACCATCACTACTTAATGGCGTGACATCAACAATAGAGGCAGACATCTTCGCAAAGTTTGGAAGCTTGGAGGCACCGGTTGCTGGATCTCTTTTTATAGAAAGTAAAGAAGCCGCAAAGGGACCTTCTCGATGTATTTTTTCTGTTTGGATGAGCCAGGGGCGAAGAGCATATTTTAGAATATAGCTATTTGTTGAGTCATCCACCTTGATGCTCATCACTCCTCCATGAGCTCCCTGACCGATGAATTCGTCCAAAGTAATGCCCTTTTGTTCCAGAAATTGAGCAATAGGAATGGTTACTTCTTCAACCTCTCCATGCATGAGAGGCTCAGATTGATCCTCACGAGCAATGAGAGAGCTAGTAGCGCTCTCTTTTGGTAATGTTGGATCACCGATGATCTCATGGTCTAACGTGACCTCCGAGGAAACTAGTGTAGGTGTTGGCACATCGCGCCATAAAGCTAGTAGTCGTGTTTGCTCATGATGAGCTTGTATGTTAGCTGCAAACTGAGCACGGAGTTGATCAGAAGTTAATGGAGGAGGGGGTTCTTGTCTAATAGAGCGTCCTGCTAGCATCGTGGTTGGTTCCTCAGATGACTGCCTGTGCAGCCACGAGAAAAAAGAACAGCACGTAACGTCTGGTGAGCTTGATACGCTGTTCATGCTTCAATATTGTCAAATTACTTTTGAAATACCATGAAAGAAGTCACGAATTTTTTAAAAAGAGCCAGAACAAGAAGCGAGCGCAATACCCATGACGCAAGACAAAAAACGCGTGATAAAGGATAAAATTCCTATTCCTCGCTATCAGCCTCTGCGAGTTCTTGGGCTTCATCTGCAGCTTCTACTTCTTCAAAACTCTGTTCTGGTTTGGCAAAGCGACGTTTTCGTTTTCCTGCAGGGAGTGGGCTTAAAATCATACCAATAGCTCTACCCAGTAACTTAGGAGGTAAGTCCACAAGAGCCATACCTTCCAGATCAGTTTTAATTTTTTCCATCATGGCAAGTCCAAGATCCTTGTGAGCCATTTCACGACCACGAAATTGAAGATTTACTTTTACTTTATTGCCTTTTTCTAAAAATTCCTCAGCATGCCTCATTTTTGTTTCATAGTCATGAGCTCCAATTTTAACACGAAACTTAACCTCCTTGACTTTGGCATGGTGTTGTTTTTTTTCTTTCTCCTGCTTGGTTAATTCGTATTTATATTTGCCAAAGTCAGCAATACGACAAACAGGAGGAGTAGCATTAGGAGCGATCTCAATAAGATCTAATCCATAGGATTTAGCACGACGCAGAGCCTCATCTGTCTTAAGGACGCCTAGCTGTTGTCCAGTGGAACCAATGATCACGCGTACTTCGCGTGCGCGAATGCGTTCGTTAATGCGGATGAAATCAGGATTAATAGGCTTGAAGTGCCATTACGGCAAGGTTTGTAGTGAATAAGAAATGATCAAGATGACGTTATAGGAAAATGACGAACAAACGCACGAAAATAAAATCAAGAGAGATCTTTTTTTGATAAAAAACTAGCACGCACTACGTTGTTCGATTTCTTGTTTAAGGCGATGATAAAAGTTTTCCTTGGGCAGGCTCCCCTCATCACCATTCTGACGACTGCGAACTGAGAGCTCTCCAGATGCTTCTTCACGAGCGCCTACGATGATCATGTAAGGAATTTTTAGAAGTTGAGCAACACGTATTTTGGCTCCTACTTTTTCTGAGGAAAGATCAGCACAAGAACGAATCCCTAGAGCTCTGAGCTCACGGACAATAGTTTGCGCATAAGAAGTCACTTTATCAGAAATAGGGAGTACTCGAACTTGCTCCGGAGCAAGCCATGTCGGAAAACTGCCTGCAAAGTGTTCAATCAAAAAGCCTATAAATCGCTCATGAGTTCCGAGTGGAGCACGGTGAATGCACAGAGGCGTCTCTTTTTTATTTTCCGATGTTGTGTAGGCCAAACCAAATCGTGATGGAACCGCAAAATCCACTTGGTTTGTCGCTAAGGTAAATTCACGCCCGATGGCACTCCAAACTTGAACATCAATTTTAGGTCCATAAAAAGCAGCCTCATTAGGGATTTCTACAAAATCAATACCACTACGCACTAGGACATCACGCACCATGTTCTCAGTTTTGATCCAAAGCTCTGGCTCATCCACAAATTTCTGACCGAGCTTGCTTGGATCATGGGTAGAAAAGCGCATTTGATAACGTGTAATCCCAAAGATGTGAAAATATTTTAAATACATCTCGTTGACCGCACGAAACTCCTCGGCAAACTGTTCTTCTGTACAATAAATATGGGCATCATTCATTTGCATGGCACGCACCCTCATAAGCCCCATAAGCTCTCCCGACTGTTCATAACGATAACATGTTCCATATTCTGCAAACCTTATCGGAAGGTCTCGGTAGCTCCGTGGCAATGCCGCAAAGAGTTTATGATGATGAGGGCAATTCATGGCCTTGAGGTAATAAATATTTTTTTCTTTAACCCCATCTTCATGAAGCTCCATAGGAGGAAACATGCTTTCCGCATAGTAGGGAAGATGACCGCTTGTTTTGTAGAGCTGCTCGCGTGCGATGTGCGGTGTTTTGACGCGCTCATAACCAGCCTGAAATTCAGTCTCCTTAGCAAGCTTTTCTAGCTCCTCAATAAGAACTGTTCCCCTTGGAAGCCAGAGAGGTAATCCCGGACCCACATCTTCATCAAAGGTGAAGAGCTCGAGCTCTTTCCCAAGCTTGCGATGGTCTCGTTTCTTGGCCTCTTCAAGCATGTTAAAATAATCTTCCAATGCTTGTTTGGTCGCAAAAGCAGTCCCATAAATACGTTGAAGCTGAGGATTCTTTTCATCACCTTGATAATAGGCACTCGCCACATGAGTAAGACGGAAAGCACCCACTTTGGAAGTATCAGTAACATGGGGACCTGCGCATAGATCTGTAAAAGCGCCATTGCGATAGAGTGTGATTGGTTCGCCTAGAGGAATACGTTTGATGATGTCTAATTTAAAATGACTCGGCCTAGAGCGTGCTCCCAAGCCTGCTAGTTCACCCGAGAGCCCCATCTCGAGTGCTCTTTCACGGCTGATTACTTCACATTGGAAAGGTTGGGCGGCTTGTATAATCTTCTCCATTTCTTTTTCCAGACGCTCAAAGTCATCAGGAGTGATGCGATGAGGGAGATCCACATCATAGTAAAATCCATTATTCGTAGGGGGACCTGCTGCAAATTGGGCCTCCGGCCAAAGAGCTAAAATAGCATTAGCAAGAATGTGGGCACAGGAGTGGCGAAGTGTTTCAAGTTCAGTCATAGAAGCGGGTTGAGATATCTTTTTCGGATGAATCTTAGGATTCTTAATATTTTTGAAGTGTAGGATCAATACGATCTGCCCAGGCAAGAATGCCACCCTCGACATTAAAGACCTTTGCAAAACCATTGTTGCCTAAAAATTCTACCGCCTGAGCACTACGTCCTCCTGAGCGACAATAGACGTAAACTTCTTGTTCTCTCTTCAAGGCAGAGAGCTCTAAGGGCAGGCTGCCGAGCGGCATTAATCGTGCTCCTTGGAGATGGCAAATTTCATATTCGAAGGGTTCACGCACATCGATTAACACGAGTGGATTGCCGCTACGAAGTTTTTTTTCAAGCTCCTCGACAGCAATCGAGGGAACTGGAGAAATCGGATTATTCATTGGGGATAGAAGCCTACAGGACTCTTCTGAATCGATCAACTCTCTGATAGCAGGTAACGCGCTACACAGAGGGCAGCGGGGACTCTGACGTAGATGAAATTCGCGGAATTTCATACTGAGAGCATTGACTTGAAGTAATCTTCCTACAAGAGACTCCCCGATATTTAAAATCCATTTGAGCGCCTCCGTTGCCTGCAATGTTCCAATAATTCCTGGGAGCACTCCTAGAACGCCAGCCTGCGCACAGCTTGGAATGGTATTTGCGGCTGGAGGCTCTGGAAAAATGCATCGATAGCATGGGCCTCCTTGCGCTGCATCAAAAAGCGTGCAATGTCCTTCAAAGCCAAAAACCGAACCATAGACGAGTGGTTTCTTAAGAAAAAAAGCAAGATCATTAACCAGGTAGCGTGTGGAAAAATTATCCGAGCCATCAATAATAAGATCATAGGAAGAGGCAAGAGAACGTGCATTACTCGCATTCAATCTGACCTTGTGGAGATCAAGTTGAACATGCGAATTTAAATCACACAGTTTTCTTTGAGCACTTTTTACTTTCGACTCATGACAGTCGTGGGTGCTATGGAGAATTTGACGATGTAAATTAGAAAGTTCAACGGTATCATCATCAACAAGACCCAAACGACCAATGCCTGCTGCCGCAAGGTATAATGCTACTGGAGAGCCAAGACCTCCAAGCCCAACACAAAGAATACTCGCATTTTTTAACTTTTTTTGCCCCTCCCAACCAAGTTCTGGAAGAAGAAAATGCTTCTCGTATCGTAATAATTCTTCAGGATCAAAAATCATAGAGTGACATGACTCTAACATGAGAGGAAAGAGTGCTCACAATAAAAAGCATCGGGCTTACAAAGATGTTTTTTGGTTTCATAGTTTGAGAAATTGTTCTCACCCCTATATTTCATACTGGTTCGTTGTGAGGCGCTGCGCATCCTTATGGTGACACCACCGGTGGTCGGTAGACCGCGGTGGAGACTGCCTTTAGGCAGGCCTTCAAAGGGCGAGACGAGCTTCGCCAAGCGAGTCAACGCAGAAGAACATTTTGACGACGGCTGTATGAGTACATATTGACTCGCTTGCACCTTACTCGGCTCACCCTTACGGGCTGCCCCTAACCTAACGGTTGCGGCAGTCTACCCCAGGCTCTCCCGAGCACTGGTGTTGCCCGAGGAAGACTTCGAGCTTGAGCGAAGCATCCATCCTACTTTCCCGACCTCCGCAGTAGATCGGCATGAAATATTCGGGCGAGTGCTTTACGGTGTGGTGATGCTATAGCGATCTGAGACAACTCTTCTATTTTAAATGCATGAAGCGATGATGGAATGATACCTTTAGGTCGATACACTTCCATCGTCACGCGATACCGTGTAATGGGATAGATCAAGGAGAAAAGCATCTCCTGAGGTTTTTGTAGCGACGGGCAATACGGTAAAATCCATAGGCCTTTCCAGAGAGGGCCACAAGATTTCTCTAGATAGACCGAGTTTTCTTCTTGATAGAGGGCACGTTGTTCCTTTTTTTTCGTGATGGTTGGACGTGCCTTTTTACGCGGCAAGAGGCGTGGATCCTCTGCCTCACACTCATGAACAAGAGGACACACCAAACAGCTCGGTTCTCGCGCTTGACAAATCATCGCCCCAAGATCCATGAGCGCAGAAGCAAAGAGACGTCCCCTTTCTAAAGGTAACATATTTCTAGCATCTTCTTCTAAGAGAGCACGTCCTTCTTTGCTATCAATGGCCTGTGTGATGTTATGAAGACGAGTAATGACACGAATGATATTAGTGTCGAGGACTTCTACTGGCTGATCAAAGGCAAAGGCGAGAATGGCTTTTGCAGTATAAGAGCCAATACCAGGAAGTGCTAAAAGATCGTCTAATCGATCAGGAATAACACCTTGATAATCTTTCACAATTGTTTTTGCAACGGCATGCAATCGTCTGGCGCGAGCATAATAGCCAAGCCCCTGCCATGCAGAAAGAACACTCTCCTCTCTTGCTTCTGCAAGAATTTCAATGGTAGGGAACCGGTGGAGCCATTCTTGAAAACGAGGAATGATTGTAGTCACCGTAGTCTGCTGCAACATAAACTCGGAGACTAAGACTTTGTAAGGGGAAAAGCGTTGACGCCATGGCAACTCGTGGCGGCCATGGCCGGCATGCCATACGAGGAGTTTTTTTTCAATCTGGTGATAGCGCTCTCTCATACAATAACTCTCCTAATTTGCTACTTGCTTCTAGAGCACCTCACGCGGACACTTGGGAAGTGCTTTTAAAAAAGCTTTCCCATAAGGCTTGTGAATAATTCGACTATCAAGAATCACAATACTACCGTGATCAGTTTTATTACGAATGAGACGCCCGACGCCTTGGCGTAATTTTAAAATAGCTTCCGGTAATGAATACTCACGAAAGCCATCACCTCCCCGCCCCACAATCTGTTCAAAACGAGCCTCGATGAGTGGATGATCGGGAGTCGCAAAGGGGAGCCTTGTAATAATCACATTCGAGAGAGCCTCTCCAGGAACGTCTACCCCTGTCCAGAAACTTTCTGTCCCAAAGAGTACAGATGGTTTTCCTGAGCGAAACTCCTCGAGCATATGCGAGCGCGAGATACCTTTTCCTTGAATGAGTAAATTCCATTTTTTCTTCTCAAAAAAACTTTTTAAGAGCGCCGCCACAGTGTGCATACTCCGATAACTGGTAAAGAGCACAAAGGCGCGTGCTTGACTCTGCTCAGTAAAGTGTATGATCCATTTTTTTAATTCTTCCTCGTAGCCACGATCGCGTGGGTCGGGCATCTGACGGACAAGATGAAGCGTCATTTGTTGTGCATAATCAAAGGGGGAACCAAGCTCTAAGGCTTCTACCTCGCTTGCTCCAATACGCGAGCGGAAATACTCGAGTTGAGGTACCCCCGTTGAAAGGGTTGCGCTTGTCAAAATGGCCGTTGTTTTTTTTCTAAAAAGATGTTCCGAAAGATGTGATGCCATATCTATTGGTGCCGCATGCAGCGTGATATTGGCGGCTACAGAACCACTTTTTTCAATCCAATAAACAAACTCAGGCTCACTTTGTTCTATAAAAGCGAGGAGATTGTTTCGAGTCCCCGCAAGCTGGCCTGCAATATCAGTGAGCTCCGCTTTTGTTGTTTCCGACAGGGGGGCTGCAATGATTTCTATTAAAATCTCAAGACGATTCAGGCCCTCCAAAATACTCTGTCTCTTTTGAGACTTTAAAAATGCTAACTCTTCTCTTCCTCTAATACGAAATTCACGTCCTTGTTTAAAATCACACCCCACGAGTAATGAGTCGAAAAAGACATCTATCTCCTCCAAAAGATCTGTGGTGAGAGTGATCGCTTTGATGGCCTTAAGATGCCCAAAAATTCCTTTACGCGTTCGAGGATGATAGAGGCGATGGAGCAACTGCTTGAGGGCATATTGTGAGAGCGTGATACCGAAATGCTGAGCCGCAATGGTTTCAATCGTATGGGCTTCATCCAGAATGACAAAATCATGAGGGAAAAGATAACCCGTCTCTGTATCACTTCCGTCTTCAAGAAGGGTAAAAAAAAGCGTGTGATTGAGGATTAAAACATCAGCCGAAAGTGCACGCTTTCGCGCTGTTTGATAAAAACAACGCGCATCCTTTCCGCATGTTTTCGGAGAGCAGAGTGAACGATCACTACAGACTTGGGCCCATACCTGAGGATCAGGCTCCGGAGAGAGAGAACTTCGCGTCCCATCACGGGTTGTTTCACTCCAGAGGCGAATCCGTTCTAATTCCGGCAAGACATCACCTGCAAAAAGATCATGAGTGTACTGCTGTGCACGATGAAAGCGGGCGGGACAAAAATAGTTTTGACGACCTTGGAGTAATACGGCGTCAAAGGGAAGGCCGAGAATTTTTTGTACAAGGGGCAGATCTTTATACAAGAGCTGTTCTTGAAGGGTAATAGTGTGGGTGCAAATAATGGCTTTGTGCCGTGAGCGTATCGCATAGAGTACGGCCGGCACCAAATAAGCAAGCGACTTGCCAACACCTGTCCCTGCTTCAACGACAAGATGGGTCTCTTCTTCCAAGGCCTTGGCAATGGCGCACGCCATTTCAAACTGCTCTGGTCGTCTTTCAAAGCCAGAAATCTTAGAGAGTAAACCCTCTGCCCCAAAAATTGCTGACACTTGGGTGACAAGCGATATCTCTTGAGACGTCATCGCCTGTAAGTCTGGTGTGGTGCTCTCATTGATGAATAATCCCTTTTTAAATTCTACTTAAAGCCCGTAATGATGCTTCTTGCTAACAAGTTTATTTGGTCAAAAACCAGTATAGTCAAATGACTTTGAAATGACACGAAATGACTTTGTTCTTTTTAGAAAAAAAGCTTCGTTTGCATCCCCTCACGTTATACTCATCACGAATGAAATATGCGGGATAGTGCGAAAAACTATAGCGCGGCAAAGAGGTCCTCTAACTCAGCAAGAGAGGAGACGCGGGATATTTTTTCACGTAATGGACGTCCTCCCGAAAAGCCTTTTGTGTAGGCCATCAGACGCGCGCGCATGCTTGACATAGCAGCCAATTCATTTCCCTTAGAGGTGATTTCCTCCCTGCAGTGGCGTCGAATGAGATCACATCGTTCTTGGAACGTGGGAGGAACAAATTTGCTTTTGCCTCTGAGAGCAGCATGAATTTCTGAAAAAATCCATGGATTATTCATCGCCGCACGTCCGATCATAAGTCCTGCCACCCCGGTTTTGATCGCCTCTAATGCATCGACGCTAGAGGCAATATCACCATTGCCAATCACAGGAATCTTCACCGCCGTGACGACTTGAGCAATAACTTCCCAGTTAGCCTTGCCGCAATATCCTTGTGCCTTTGTGCGTCCATGAACGGCAATACGCGTGATCCCACTTGCCTCAAGAATACGAGCGGTTGTGGTCGCATTAATAGAGTTTTCATCCCAGCCGATACGAATTTTTGCAGTGACGGGCAGGGGTGCTACTGCCTTCACGACAGCAAGAGCCACTTGTTCTAATCGAGGACAATCGCGCAGCAACGAGGAGCCTCCATGACGACAGACAACTTTATTCGCAGGGCACCCAAAATTCAGATCAATAAAATCAGGTTTTACCCAGTCGAGCACACGTTGTGCTGCTGTTGCAAGTCGCTCGGGATCTCCTCCAAAAAGCTGTACACCAAGTGGACGCTCTCCTTCTGTGAAGGTGAGGTAGCGTCGTGTTCTCTCATTTTGGTGCATGATTCCATCAGCAGATACAAATTCCGTCGTGAGAATATCGGCGCCGTGTTCCTTGCAAATACGCCGAAAAATCGGATTTGTCACCCCAGCCATCGGAGCTAAGAAGAGAGGAAAGCGTCGCCGATCAGAACTGGAGAAGCAAGAGGAGAGCTCAAGCATATATTGAGTGGAGTATAGAGAGAAAAATCATCAATCCTCTCATGAGGAGCACTCCTTAGCGTGCTCCTTTTGCTTCGTAGCTACTGCAACGTTACCCAGTAAGAGGGAAACCTCCTGCTGTACTTGAAGTAAATTTTCTAAACTTAAATGGGGATCCTGAATCAAGAATGTTTCGCCAGTAGAAGCATGCTCATAAACGAGAAGAGAAGGTTGCGTCGAAGGAAGTGGTTTTAAGATTTTTTTTCTCTCTAACATGACTCCCAAAATATAGATGACATGAAGATTGTTTATGTCATGACTTGCAAGTAAGTGCCGGAGCATTCCTTCTGGGTCATTGTTAGGCAAAGCTTCTGGAGTGATCTTGGCTCGTAATTCATAGGCGGAACGCCATAAAGAAAAGGGAACGGGAGCGCTAGGATCTTTTTTGCGTGCTTCCCAGGCTGTTTCACTCAAATCCAAGCGTTCATATTGACCTTCATGCTCAAAGAGAAGTGTGTAGAAAAATTCTCCTTCCACAAACGGCGTCCCAGTGACTGCACACATTAGAGAACAGGATTTAATCTTCCAATCATGGAGCATGGCAATTTAGAAAAGAGTGACAAATAAGGAGGAGGAAACGAGCACTAAAATATCGTCAAATGACTTTGAAATGAGGCATGTTATTTTTTGTGACTTATTTTGGCCACCGAAATTTTAAGAGCTCTCTACCCGTTGCCTTGATCCAGATAAGGTAGATTCCAATTGCTGCAAATACTATATTTGGTCCCCATGCTGCTATCCATGCAGGACAACGATATCCTTTGCCTAATGCTAAGAACAGATTACTTGAAAAAAGCATGGCGGCAAACAGACCCACAGCAAGTGCCACGCCACTTAAAATACTCCGTCGCGAATAGATGACGCCAAGAGGAGCAGATAAAAGAATCACAATAAAGCACGTCCATGGAAGCGCCCAGCGATAATCGAGATGGGTGAAAAAAGGTGCAAGACGTGCCTTAGGGAAATCGCTATTGTTCTGCAAATACATTTTGAGTTCTGGGACGCCAAGCAAATCTGGATTCATGCTAGAGCTTGCAATACGCCAGGGGGATTCACTCCAATCATCGATCTGACATTGTTCAGAGAAATCAAAAGTCAGGATATTGCCAATAGGATCAACGAGGACATGATGCATCTGTACAAAAGTCCATGTGTGGTTCGTAGGGTTAAAGGAGGCATCCGCAATATACCACTTTTCCACGATATTTCCGGTTGGATCTTGTTGAATAATCTGAACTTGATGGGCCAATTGATTTTTTAAATCGAGTGATTGCACGTACCAGGTTCGATTACCCAGACGATTTCTAAAAAGATGATTTTGAATCAATTTATTGATTTTTTTTCCATTCTTCATTTCATCAATCAACTGATTTTTGAGTGCTTCGGCTTGTGGGGCTTTTTGGTAATTAAAATAGCTAGTCACAATCACAAGGAAGAGCCCTACTAAAAAAAATGGAACAAAAATACGATAAAGACTTCGGCCGCTACACAAGATGGAAATAATTTCATTACTTCGTGACATTTGTGTCATGGAATAAAGAATGGCTAAGAGTGTCCCTACAGGAATACTTTGAACAATCACATTTGGAATCTGGGTGGCATAAAAATGGATCAATGCGCCAAAGGTAATGTGACCTTGAACAAAATCAGGAAGATTCGTGCTTAAGTTCCAAACAAGCCAAATAGCAATAAAGCCTACAATGCAATAGATAAAAGGGACTGCAAATTTTTTTAGAATATATTGATCAAGAAGAAGCATGCAGTGAAAGGGAAGGAGTAACGAGGATATGAAATATAAGTTTTGAGGATGCTTGCTCCATGAGGAAGAATCTCTGTTTGTTTTTTCTAATATGAGTCAAATAATCGAAAACCAGGACTCATGTCTCATTGTACTCATCATGGACGAGCAATAATATTGAGTGCGCTTACCTGATTCCAGCGATGTGCACTTCCAATAGCATTTGTAATGAATTTTTTGGCATTGGCAACTGCATCGACCATAGAGTCTCCTTTTGCAAGCTGTGCAGTAATGGCAGCGGCATAGGTGCAGCCTGTTCCGTGTGTTTCAACATCACGTAAAAAAGGAGCAGAAAAAGTATATTCACTTCCATCTTGCAGGAGCAGCAAATCAGTCGCCGTATCAATATCAAGATGACCTCCTTTGAGTAAGAGAGATTTTTTTAATTTCGCAAGAAGCTCTTGTCCTACTTGCCTCATTTCATCAATAGAAGCGGGTCGTTTGACCACCGAGGCAAGAAAATACAATTCATCTAAATTCGGAGTAATAAGTGTGGCTAGAGGAAAGAGGCGTTCGCGATAAGCCTCAACAGCATTCGGTTCTAGCAAAGGATCGCCACTACTTGCAATCATCACTGGGTCTATAATAAGAGGAGGAAATTGAGGAAGAGAGTCAAAGATATCTGCTACTGCATGAATAATTGATTTAGAGAAAAGCATACCGGTCTTTACTGCCGCAATAGAAAAAGTCTCGAATAAAATGGCTATTTGATCGCGTACAATTTCAGGTTCTATCGCTTGAATAGAGATAACTTGACCGGGTACTTCTGCAACAACACAAGTAACAGCAGTTAATCCATAGCAGCCTAGGGCTGAAAATGTTTTCAAATCTGCTTGAATTCCTGCTCCAGCAGAACAGTCAGAACCCGCAATGGTCAGAACAATAGAAGGATTGTGATGCATAAGAGAATTTTACGTAGTGGGCTGCAAGAAGAAACAGAGCAAACAGTGACTGGATCCAGGCTTAGAGGCTACAAAAAAAAGACCGTGACGGAAATTTTATCTTTAACCCGGATATTTCATACTGATTGTGACGAGGAGGCCGCGAAGGCTGATGGGGCAAGGCGAGCCAAAGATTGTGATGTTTGGGCTTCCTCGAGAATGATGTGAACTGGGGTAATGAAGCCCAAATCACAATTGAGAGTCAAATTACTGTAAACTTACATGAAAGAACGCAAGGATTTTCATGTAATTTCAAAGTAATTTGGCTATACTCGTCGCAAATGACAATTCATTTTTTTTTACGCTGTGACGTAGGAGCCTCCTCCTAACGAATGAAGAGAGGCGATGGTACTGCAGGCCTCACAATATAAAGTAACAAAAATCATCATTTTTTCACCCTTATCGCTTGACGCTACATCTCCTATTAAGGTGAAACCTACGCTCCTTTCCTAAATATTTTTTCATGGATAAAATGATTATACATGGTGGTCGAACCCTTCAAGGAGAAGTCTCTATTAGCGGCTCTAAAAACTCCGCCCTTCCCATTTTAGCAGCAACACTTCTTACACGCGAGCGTTGTATTATTGAGCATGTCCCTGATTTAAGTGACATTCATTATATGCTCACGATTTTAAGCATGCTTGGGTGTGAAGTCGAAAGAGCCAGTGGGGTTGTTCAGGTGAAGGCATCTCATATTAACACAGAAGCACCTTATGAGATTGTTCGAAAAATGCGTGCTTCTGTTTGTATTCTTGGTCCTCTCTTAGGACGCGAACATGCAGCTACTGTCTCTCTTCCGGGTGGATGCGTTATTGGTGATCGTCCCATTGATTTGCATCTACGCGGGTTTGAGGACTTAGGTGCCACTGTTCAAGTCAAAGGAGGAGACATTCATATTCTTGCATCTCATCTTCAAGGGGCAACCGTCAATCTTCGGGGGAAATACGGACCGACTGTTTTAGGAACAGGAAACATCATGATGGCAGCTGTCCTTGCCGATGGAATGACCGTTATTGACGGAGCGGCTGAAGAACCAGAAGTCATCGATCTAGCTGAGGTGCTTATCAAAATGGGAGCAAAAATCCATGGAGCTGGCACCTCACGCATCGTCATTGAAGGAGTGAAAGAATTAAGTGGATTTACTCATACAGTCATTCCCGATCGTATCGAAGCAGGCACATTTCTTATTGCTGGGGCCATTGCTGGCAAAAAACTCACGGTGACTCAGGTTGTTCCACACCATTTGGAGGCCCTTCTATCAACGCTTGCTGATGCAGGGTTTGACCTTGTCACACAGAAGGAGAGCATCACCATCACCTCTACTCATCTTAAAAAACCTGTGCAAATCGAAACTCATCCTTTTCCTGGGTTTGCTACTGATTTACAAGCTCAGCTTTGTGCGATGCTTTCGACCATTCAGGGAATTAGCACGATACGAGAACATATTTTTCCACAACGCTTCATGCATCTTGCAGAGTTAAAACGCATGGGTGCTAATATTGAACTCGATGGTGCTACTGCAACAATTATCGGAGTCAATCAATTAAGCGGTGCTCCTGTAATGGCCAGCGATCTACGAGCCTCGGCAGCTCTTATCTTAGCAGCTCTTGCAGCTGATGGCCTTACTGAAATTAGCCGCGTCTATCACATTGATCGAGGATACGAAGGCATTGATAAAAAACTTAATAAACTGGGAGCCTATATTCAAAGATCTAGCCCGGATATTTCATACTAATCGTGACGAGGAGACTGCGAAGGCTGATGGGGTAAGGCGCGTGATGAAGTCTGACGACGGCTGTATGAGTACATACAGCCCTACATCACAATCCTTCACCCGCCTTGTACTAACAAGCTTTGCACAGCGCCTCATTACGATTCAGTATGAAATATCCGGGTTAAAAGTTTTTTACGACTAGGGGGTAAGTGTATCCCAGCTGCACATAAGGACTCTTCTGTCGAAATACACGGATTATAGATACCTAATGCCTTTGCAAGTTCTTTTTCAAAGTGCCTTAACGCACGCAAGGTTGGTCTATTCTTATTTAAAAATTTTAAAGCACGACTGAGTAAATCAAAGATTTCTGGAACAGGATGTGATGGCTCAACAAAGAGATCACATAACTCTGCAAAATAAGAAGCAGACAGTAATGTTAGATAACCGACATGAAGGGAGTCTTGAGGAGTGACCGGCGTGACTTCTTTTAAATAATGCAAATCACTTTTTGTGCTCCATAAAAAGGAAATCATTACTTCTCTAAAGAGCTCCAAGCATCCTGCAAAAGGACTCTCTTGTTGCATAGCTCCTTGAGCTGTAGTTTTAATTTTTCCGTGCTCTTGTGTCAGCCATACAGTGATGAGACTCGTTTCTGAAAGACGGTATTTGCGAATTAAGAGCGCTTTTGTGAGCTGCATCTCTTTGCTAGGAAAGGAGAGTTCATGATGCATAAGCGTTGTATCCTTGAATTTGAGAGCAGCCAGATAACACCAGAGGCGATAAAAATTGCTCCGACTACATCAGAGGGATGATGCGCGCCAAGTATGAGTCTTGAGGAGGCGATGAGGGCTGCTATGAGCAAAGCTAAAAGACCCCACATAGGGCTCGCTAAGAAAATGACAATGGCAAAACCAAATGCTGTTGCCGTATGTCCAGAGGGAAAACTATTCCATGGAGCATGTCCTATGGTCCATTCTCCGTTGTGATATGGACCATACCATGCTTGTTCGCTCTGTGGAGAAACACGCGGACGTGTTCTCCCTGTTGTAAGTCGAAGTGTGTTGGTGATAGCTCCTGCTAGTGTTGAGGCTACCATTGCCGTCAAAAAAATCTCCTGCCATCGCCGGCTTTGGCATTGGCGTGCTATGCCTACGCCCAGAGCTCCTAGGAGCATTAATTCAGGCCAATCACCATAACGACTTATCGCATTAAAAAATTGACGCTTAGCAGAATGATCCCACTCCATTCCCTCTGCCTGAAGAATCCGCTCCCGCACTGGGGCATCGAGGAAAAAAGAAAGCCCCATTAAGAAGATCGCTCCACTAAGCAATAAAAGAATCAGGATAATAGATTTCTTGCCTTGCATCTCATTGCTTCCATTTAATACTGCATCCGATGGAAGGATAGAATGGCTCTTTGGGAATCCCCCCACGAGAGAGTGTTTCGAGTGCAGAATGCAGGTCATCTCCTGAAAGAAGCACCTTATTCTTGGGAGTGCTTCCATCAAAGCGACCATGGTAGGCAAGCCTGGAGGAACTATTAAAAAGAAAAAAATCAGGAGTGCAACATGCCGAAAATTTTCTCGCTACTTCCTGTGATTCATCAGAGAGAAGAGGAAAAGGAATCTGATCATTTTCAACCATCTCCTTAAGTGATGCAGGAGCATCTTCAGGATAGGTGGTCGCATCATTGGAACAAATACCAATAAATCCAATGCCTTGAGGCATGAAGTCACGCGCAAGACGTATTAATTCAGCTTGGATATGTTGCACATAAGGACAGTGACGACAGAGGAAAATAATCAGTATACCCTTGGGAAAAGAAGCCTTGAGCTCGGCAGAGCTTACATATTCACCAGTAAGCACATTAGGAAGTGAAAAGTTCGGAATCAATGTCCCGACTGCCATAGAATCAAGTGCTGTAATCGACATGCAAGGTAAGGGTAAATTCTAAGGAGTTGTTAAAAAGGAATATCATCCTCTTCATCGTCGGCCTGAACAGGCAGAGAAGCAGGCGACGGGGCCGCTTTCAGATGAGTCAAAGGACGAGAAGATGCGCGAGAAGGAGAGATATCTTCTTCAGGAGGCATCTCAGAGTTTCCACCCCCAGGACGTGGTCCAAGCAACTGCATATTTTCTCCTACCACACGCAGACGTGTTCTTTTTTGACCCGAGGTTTTATCATCCCAAGAATCTAGCTGAAGACGCCCTTCAATATAAATCGAACGTCCTTTTTTGCAATATTGAGCAGCAACTTCTGCCTGACGACCCCAAAGCGTGACATCGACATAGGTTGTTTCTTCACGTTTTTCTCCATTGTCACTCGAATAGAAACGATTAATCGCAAGGCCTAAATCAAGCACGGCACTACCCTTTGGCGTGTATTTGATTTCTGGATCACGAGTGACATTGCCGATAAGTTGGACTTTATTAAGATTTGCCATGATTGAAAAAATCTGAGGTTAGAAAAATAAATCTATCCCTCAAACTGCAAGCGTTGCTTTGCTTGCGCGTTTGCGTGGCTTGCTTGTGACGGTGGAAGCAACAGCTACTTTTCCTTTATAAAAATAGTTTTGGAGAGTTACCTCTGCACTTAACGTAAATTTTTGTTTGAGTTTAGCAATGGCTGCAGGTTCCGCCGTAATCATAAAATTTACATAAAGCGCAGAACTCATATGACGATGTGGATAGGCGAATTCTTTGCGATCAAGGCGTTGAACTTCTTCGACAACGGCTCCTTCAGAATTCATGATTTTTTCAAGGCGTTCTAAAAGAGTGTTGATTTCTTCTTCATGACTACTCACAACAAGGGCGAGGAGGATTTCATAATAGTTTCTCATAATGGTATTGCGTATGCTTTGTGTAGTAGAGTTTTTCAGTGAACTTCAGGAATGTTTACTGGCTGCTTTTGTGGTGATGTTGATTTTCATCAGGAAAGCGACTTCGCTAGAAGCAAGCTCCAAGGAGCTTGCCATCATGAAAAATGCTTAGATAAAAAATCCTAAAATTTATTTGATAATGATATTTAAGTTAAAGAGTTTCGAGAAGAACCACATCTAGCCTATCGGGCTAAAATGCTATCATCTGATTTAAATTCTGAGTGTCAATGTACTAAATTTGATCATGGCTCCCGAATCTCAAGGCTCACAAGAGCTTGTTATGCTCGAGGAGGCATGATCCCGATGAGTTACATTTTCCCCAATGTCAGGTAAACTTAAACACAGGTTCTTAGAATTATAAAAATTCATCGTCCTGTCGAGACCTTCTCGATGAAGATATTCTAGAGCATCCAGAGCGTGCGTGATGGATGCATCGACTTGTGGTAATTCCTCTTGGCTAAAACGCGATAATACATAGTGAGATAAATTATTAGAAGGGATCTCTTTTGTTTCCAGAAAAGAGCCCACTCCAATACGCAGACGGGGAACTTCCTGTGTTGAAAAATGAGTTAAAATCGATTCCAGTCCACGTTGGCCTCCCGCACTCCCCTCTCCTCTAAAACGTAATTTACCCAAGGGCAGAGCAACATCATCAAGAACTACCAAGGTCTCTAACGCACTGAGATGAAAGAAGCGAACATAGGCTAAAACAGCAGTCCCGCTCAAATTCATAAAAGTCATTGGCTTCATGAGGTGCACATCACAAGCAGCAGTAGAAACGGCAGGAATCTTTGCTACTTCTGCATTCCATTTTGCTTCAAAAGAAAATTTGCTCCCATGACGTTTTGCAAGTGCATCAAGGATAGCGAACCCAATATTGTGCCTAGTGCCATTATACTCTTTGCCGGGATTACCTAATCCAACAATGAGGCGAGTTCGGCTTGGAACTTTATTAAGAGCAATTGGAGGCCGGGCTACATCGCCTAGATAAGATGGCAGTTCTGGAGAATCGGTAATGCGTGCTTGATGATTGCCGTTATTTCGTTCCATCAGAAAAAGTTAGTAAAAGAATTTTTTATCTTTGCTCTATCTTAGTCACATCTTAGTCGGGTCATTATTAGAATTTTTTATTAATGACCGTACTTCCCCTTACAACTTGTCACTAAAGATATCAAAGGAAAATCTTACTTCTTTGCTTCGCCCTCAGCAGCTGATTTCTTTTCTCTAATGACTTCAGGGGCTTGTTGAAGCTGATCAGACTTAGAAGGATCTTCAACTTTTGGTTCTGCGACAAGGAAAACGGTTAAATCTGGATCGCTTGTAGCAACAACGCCTGTTGGCATCACTAAGTCACGAACGTGCAGTGCATGTCCAATCCCAAGTGAGGAAACATCCACACGAATGGATTCGGGAAGATTTTTAGGCAAGCATTCAATAGAAATGTGTCGTATTAGCTGCTCAAGCAAGCCGCCATAATTCTTAACACCATCCGCGTCTCCAAAAGATTCCAGAGGTACTTCTGTATGAAGCAGCTCATTCATGGAAACTTCGAGAAAATCGACATGAAGAATATCACCACGAACAGGATGATGTTGGACTTCTTGAATGAGCGAGAGATGGGTCTTGGTACCTTTTTCTTCACTGATTTCAAGTTCCACAAGAATATTTTCACCTGATGCGTGTGCTAGAAGACGCTTAATATCCTTAGCGCTAATTTCAATATTTGCTGGCTCATTTTTAGGGCCATAAATGTTAGCTGGAACAGCTCCACGAGAACGGAGTTGTTTGACGCAGTTACGTCCAACGTGTGTACGAGGATGTGCCGAGAGTTTTACCTGTTTTGCCATAAGATTAATGTGTCAAGGTGGGAAGTTACAATGATGTGGTTATTTTAACCTAAATAAAGAACTAACTGATTCGCCTTCATGAATACGGCGAATTCCTTCGCCAAGAAGCTCGGCAACGGAAAGCACCCTCACACGGTCTACCATATCATGGCGGACTGGAACGCTATCAGTAGTGATGAGCTCTTTAATTTCTGAACTCCTCACTCGTTCAACTGCTAAATCTGTCAGTACTGCGTGCGAGACACCAGCATAAATATCACAAACCCCTAAAGTTTTTAATATTTTGGCAGCGCTCGTAATGGTTCCTGCCGTTTCTGTAAGGTCATCAATGATGAGAACATTTTTTCCATCCACCTCACCAATCACATGCGATGCATCGACTTCTGTTGCACTACGACGGCGTTTCACCACAATGGCAAGACTAGCTCCCAGTGCTTCTGCATAGGCAGAAGCCATCTTCACGCCACCAACATCAGGAGAAACAACCACAAGATTTTCAAGCTTCATGGAGCGAATATGTTTGACCATAACAGGCAATGCATACAAGTGATCTACTGGAATATCAAAAAAGCCTTGAAGCTGTTGAGCATGAAGATCCATGGTCAAGACACGCTGCACACCTGCAGCAACAAGGATATTGGCAATTAATTTTGCAGTAATTGGAACGCGTGGCTGATCTTTGCGATCTTGTCGTGCATAGCCAAAAAAGGGAATGACCGCTGTAATGCGATCTGCACTTGCACGACGTGCTGCATCTACCATGATGAGCAGCTCCATGATATTTTGGTTTGTTGGAGGACACGTTGGCTGAACAATAAAAACATCCTGGCCACGAATGTTGTCATTAATTTTAACAAATGTTTCACCATCTGGAAACGAGGTGACAGTGGCATCTGCGAGTTCCTGTCCCAGATACGCAGCAATTTCTAAGGCAAGCTGAGGATGAGCAGAGCCGCTAAATAAACGTAATTTATGCTTCATGATGATTGATCTACTATCTCTTAATGATAAAAAATTGATTACTTCCCTCTCTCTTAATGGACCTTTTTACTTAGTCCGGATATTTCATACTGAATCGTAATGAGGCGCTGTGCAAAGCTTGTTAGTACAAGGCGGGTGAAGGATTGTGATTTGGGCTGTATGTGTCCATACCACCCAAATCACCATTCGAGACCAACGCAGTAGCCATAGAGCTTTCTACAAGCTGTAATAGATTTAGTGTGAAATATTCGGGCTAGATCCCGTTTCTGGCAATAAAGGAATTGTAGGTTGGAGAGTTATTTGTTCCAAGTGCCGCAAATAGGCTTTCTCCATAAGATTACACCGATCTGCGATAGAGGGATCCATTTTTTTCATTTTTGCAAAGAGTAATTTGTAATAGGCCCGTAGTGCTTGACGTTTTTCTTCATCGGTAGTGGCGTGATCAGCTTTTTCTTTTAACGCGGAAACATCAGCTTCTTTCTCAATGCCTGTTCGCACTTCGTAGTATCTGATTTTTATTTCGTGTTTCTTTTTTTCAATACTTTGAGTCGAAGGCATTGCGGATGGCGCGTTGTTTGATGGCTCTAGCTCACTAGAGGTGGCAACAGATACATTGTTGACTCCATCATTGACCTCAGATGCTGAGGATGCTGGAGGAGGAACCATCGATGGATCTGTAGGAATTAGTGAAGAAGAGGAGCCCTCTGAAGGAGATTGAGAAGCGGCTTCTGACACGAGATGATCTTTTACCGACGATCCCTCATCGGCTTGATCTGGCTTCTTCGATGGATCAAGTGGCTCCTGAGCATGAGGAGAGGCAGATGGAGCGAGAACTTCTTCTTGTTGTTGTTGAGGTTTGGCTAGCGGCAGAGTCGCCTCTTGGGCATCAACAATATCTAGTACAACGAAGGAAAGAGAACCGAGAAAAAAATATCGCAACAATCTTGAAAGGCAACTGGAAGAGGATCGGTCAAGCATAGAATAAAGAGTGTGGGATAACTTTGTTTGCCCAAATGAATTTTAAAGTTTATTGGGCTTGAAGAGCTTATTACAGTCAGCATTTCTAACATTCACTTGAAACAAGTATGTTATATCCGCACAATCTATTGAGTGAGGAACGATTCCTCAAGAGTAGAATTACGATGCGGGTATTTTGAGTGTTTTTCATGTTTGCCGTACAAGCTTTTGTTCACTTTTACTATCTTTAATACTCCATCCAAGCGCTGAAATCGCATCACGAAGACGATCGCTCTCCTCCCAGTTTTTGGAAAACCGTGCTGCCTGTCGTAGGGCAACAAGCTGTTGAACTTCCTCGGGAATATCCCCATCAAGCGAATCAGAAGCAATCGCTAGGACGCTATCAACCTTGTACCACCAATCAAGAAGAGCTCGTACATCTGTAGGTAGAAGAGCCTTTTGATCAAGCAAACGATGTGATTCACGAATGACCTCAAATAATACTCCAAGCGCAGCAGAGATATTTAAATCATCATCGAGAGCAACAAAAAAATCCCTAACATTGACCGCCCCACATTTTTCTAGACTCAAAGAAGTTTGCGAGGGAACGTTCGCAAGGTATTCCTCAAGGCGCGTCCTCCACTCATCAATGCGATGGAGGGCCTGTCGTGCGGAGGCGATTCCCTCTAGCGTGAAATTCAGCGGCATACGATAGTGAACACTTAAAAGGGCATAGCGAATTTCACGACCGCTCCATCCTTGTTCCATTAAATCACGCACGGTATAGAAATTTCCTGCAGACTTTGACATTTTCATTCCATTAACCATGAGGTGCGCACAATGCATCCAGAGACTAACAAATTGTGTGCCACTCACGCATTCGCACTGAGCGATTTCTGCTTCGTGATGTGGAAAAATATTATCGACCCCCCCACAGTGAATATCAATGTGAGGACCAAGAAGACGTGTTGCCATGGCGCTGCATTCAATATGCCAGCCAGGACGACCTTTGCCCCATGGGCTTTGCCAAGCAACATCTCCATCCTCTTCATCCCATGCTTTCCAAAGAGCAAAATCAGCAATCTCCTCTTTAGAATATTCATCATGTTTCATCCGCAGCGTCGAGCGCTGAGCATCCCGGTCAACCTGGGCAAGCGCTCCATAACGCGAAAAAGAAGCTATTCGAAAATAGACAGAGTGATCTTCTGCTATGTAGGCATTACCTTGATCTAAGAGCACCTGAATCATGGCAATCATGGCAGCAATATTTTCTGGATCAGTAGCTGCGGGGGTAGCACACGCAGGACGAAGCCGCAGGGCTGCTGAATCCTGAAAAAAAGCTTCTTTGTAGCGCGCTGTGAATTTGTCCAAGGAGATCCCTTCTCTACGAGCGCCGCGAATTGTTTTATCATCAACGTCGGTTAAATTCATAACTCGCTCCACTCTATTGCCCTGAGCTTCTAAATGACGTTGCAAGAGATCCTCAAAGACGTAGGCACGAAAATTCCCAATATGCGCATGATCATATACCGTAGGCCCACAGGTATACATACGTATGATTGGTCCTGGAGTGAACAGTTCATGCTCACGCGTGAGAGTGTTGTAGAAATAAAACATGGAGAGGCAAAAAAGTTATTAAGGTTAAGACTTATTCGAGCTCATTCTCAATGAGTCGTATGAAAAATTTCATCGACATAAATATTGCATCTCTATGGAAGCAGTCGCTAGGGCTGCAATTCCTTCGCTGCGGCCTATGGCTCCGAGCCCTTCGTTAGTAGTGGCTTTAAGGCCAACCGCCGCAATGGGAATCTTCAATGCCCCTGCTATAGATGAACGCATGACATCAACATACGGCCCAATCTTAGGCTCCTCCGCAATAAGAGTAGCATCGATGTTAATGATTACTCCACCTTCTGCGGCAATAATCTCGGATACTTTTTCTAAAATCAGAAGGCTTGAAATATTTTGAATACTAGCATCTGTATTAGGAAAATAGACCCCAATGTCCGCCTTGCCAGCAGCTCCCAGCAAGGCATCAGCAATTGCATGCGCGAGAACATCTGCGTCTGAATGGCCTAAGAGACCTTTCCCTTGAGGATGAGTAATCCTAATGCCTCCTAAAACAAGAGGACGACCGACAAGTAAAGGATGGATATCATAACCAATACCAGTACGTATCACCATCCTCGGCAGTACTCTTGTTGAAGAGCAACTGATCATTTGAAGAAAATGAGAAAATAATTTTTTTATAGATTGCATCATAAAAAAATAGGGCCTGCATTGTAGACACGAGAAATCAATCCGTGTACTGCAATACTTCTCTTGTGAGCGAACCTCTTGCTAGAATGGAATACTTATCAGGATCCTCATCATGTGCTTTGAGATCAACACTACCTCCTGCCATTTCAACCATGAGTGCTCCTGCCGCAATATCCCAGAGACTGATTTGTCCTTCGATGTAGGCATCGAGCCGACCACAAGCAACGTAGGCAATATCAAGCGTAGCACTCCCCATCATCCGGCATTTATGGGCAGAGCGGAGAAGTTCTAGAAAATGGGGCAATGTTTTTTCCATAGTCGTTGCGCTTTTAGACATGCCGATAGAAAGAACAGCTTCACTTAATAACGAGCGCTTGCTCACAACGATAGGATTCTTATTTAGAAGAACAGTACCTCCTCTGCTTGCTTCCCAAAGCTCCTTCCTCATTGGATCATAAATAACACCGACAACAGTTTCCTTGTTACGTTGCAAGGCAATAGAAATCGCAAAATGAGGGATTCCATAAAAAAAATTCACCGTGCCATCAATAGGATCAATCACCCATCTATACTCTGCATTTGGATCACCACTGCTTGATTCTTCACCATAGATCGCAAAATCAGGGAAGACACGTTTTACCTTTTTTTCAATCAATTCTTGAGCACGTCGATCTAACTCCAGCTTGATATCATGGGCTTCCCGATGATCAACAATGAGTTCTCCTTGGTGGTGAAGAGCATGCTCGCAAAGCAGCTCGCCAGCGGCTAGTGCAGCCTCGCGTGCAGTGTAGAGTTGTGTTTGATAGGAATGATTCATAAAAAAAATTGGGGAAAGCGTTTTTTTACGCTTCCCCCAATCTTTGGCTTTTTTTCAAAGATGTACTAGATCAAAGAATTTTATTTATTTCTTTTTTGTAGTAACCACTTTCTTTTTAGCTGGAGCTTTTGCTTTGACGGAAGCTTTCGGCTTAGCTGCAACTTTCGCTTTCACCGGAGCTTTGAGCTTGACGGTGGCTTTCGGTTTCGCTTTTGCAGGTGCTTTTGCTTTTGCAGGTGCTTTTGCTTTTGCAGGTGCTTTTGCTTTGACGGGAGCTTTTGGCTTCACCTTCACAGGTGCTTTTGTTTTTGCTAAAGCTTTGGGCTTTGCTTTTACTGGCGCTTTTGCTTTGAGAGCTATCTTTTTAATAGGCATTGAATTCACCCCTTTCATTTCGCAGGTGCGAGGAGGTAAAAGCATAAGAATAAAATCCTCTCCTGAGTGCAAGCCCCTTGTTATAAAAAATGCATTTTTGTTGATGCCTCGATCAAGTCGATACCATCGAGACACGCACGCTTGTAGGGAAACGTATAGTCAAATGACTTTGTGCGTCAGTAATTTTTCAGCACAATCAATAATAGCACTTGATTCTATAAGCCTTCCAGAGCCTTCATAGCCGCAGGCTAATAACCCTACGCTAGGGCCAATAAATTGAACCCCACGGGAACGTAATCGCTCGACATTTTCGCATGTTGCAGGATGTTCCCACATGTTGCCATTCATTGCTGGGGCGATGAGGAGGGGAGCACGTGTTGCTAAGGCAATAGCACTGAGTGGATCATCCGAAAAACCATAGGCAAGACGCGCAATGGCACTTGCTGTTGCCGGAGCGATTAGTAGTAAATCAGCTCGATCGGCAAGAGCAATATGACCACAGGAAGAGCCTGATATTTCATCTGAAAAATTTTCTACAAGAGGATTGCCTGAGAGCGTTTGCAGAGTGAGTGGGGTAATGAAATTTTTGGAATCCGATGTCATCACAACAAAGATTCGATGGCCGCGCTGCCGCAATTGGCTCACGAGTTCAGCAGCCTTATAAGCCGCAATAGAACCGGTAACCCCTATGATAATAGTGTGATGAGACGTGGAGGAAATGGCAGGAATCCTTGTTGTTGATGAAGATGAACTAAGAGCTTGTGAGTTCATACGTGTAACATTCCTTGAGTAGAAAATATTTTTTAGGGTGCAATCCACTCAGAGCTATCCCGTGAGAGAGATGAGTTTTTTGGAGCCTCTGGAACCAGAGAAAATCTGCGACTCTGATAGCGTTCTGCACGCATGACTGCACGAAATTTTTCAATATTCTCTTCCATCGATCCGCTAATAATCGTGTAGCGATAATCTCGCCAACATTCCATTTCACGAGCAGCATTGGCAAGCCGAAGTTCTACTTCACGTGCATTCTCTGTTCCGCGCCGCTCTAGACGCCGACGGAGTTCTTCAAGGTCTGGAGGCATAATAAAAACATCCGCCAATGCATGTTGAATAATAGGATCGGGAGTAGAGCGAATAGCCGCAGCACCATGGGTATCAATGTCGATGAGAACATCAATTCCACGCTGCAATTGCTCAATGACGGGTTTTTTGAGGGTTCCATAAAAATGGTCATGCACTTTTGCATATTCAAGAAAAGCACCTTCAGTGATTTTTTTTTGAAAGGCTTGCTGAGAGAGAAAATAATAATCCTCACCCTCAATTTCTCCAGGGCGCGCTAATCGAGTCGTGCAGGAAACAGAATAAATAAAGTCTGGCTTTTGACGCAATGCTGTACAAAGGGTTGTTTTGCCTGCTCCTGAAGGGGCAGAAATCACAAACAGAATTCCTGTGCGTTGAAAATGAGATCCTCTAGGAGGCTGTTGTGAGGGCTGATTCTCCATATTTGGGATTATTCAAGGTTAGCGAGTTGTTCACGAATTTTATCAATTTCTGATTTAGCTTGCACGACCCAGCGTGATATGGCCGCATCATTGGCCTTATTAGCAAGGGTATTGAACTCACGGAACATTTCCTGTGCGAGATAATCACAAGTACGTGCTTCACCTCTTTTGGTGAGTAATTCACGAGATTGCAGAAGATGACTTTGTAGCCGGACCACTTCTTCACTGATATCACTGCGTTCTAAAAAAAACGTCAGTTCACGTAACAGTGATGGATCCTTCGCAGAAAGAGGAATCTTTAATTCACTAAAACGCGCGAGCAATTGAGCGCGTCGATTCTCAAGGAGCACTGGTACGCGCGCTTGAATTTTTTTAGTCATCTCCACTAAAAGCACAAAATGCTTTCGTAAATCAGCTACTAAATTTTTCCCTTCCTTGATTCTCATTTTTAGATGTGACTCGAGAGCTCTCTTTAATGCCTTTTCCAGTGGCTTCCATACGCGAATGAGATCAACTTCCACAACCTCTTTATTTTCGAGAACACCAGGAATTTGTAAAATTGCCTCCAAGGTAAGCGAACCTGAAAGATGGAGAGATTTTTGGAGCTGCTGTAACTCTTTTGAAGCTCTCTTTGCGAGAGCTTGATCGACAATTGAACAAGATGTTTTAGAGGAAATAATTTTTTCGCTGGTAATGGAAACGTGTATGCGGCCCCGGGTCATTTTCTTTTGTACTTCCTCTTTCACGCGCGGCTCAAGCGGAGCATATCCGCGTGGAAGAGTGATGATAATTTCTAAACCTTTACGATTTACAGAAGCACATTCCACATGATAGCGATATCCATATTCCTCGGCGTGACTAGAACCAAATCCACTCATACTAATCATCAAGGTATGCTAGCGAGAATTGATGGTTTAGCAAGTAGAGGAAAATTTTTCCAATGATAGATACTCACCTCCTCCAAATATTTCATACTGATTGTGACAAGGAGCCCCCCTCCCTCACTCGATATAGATTTGGAATCACTGCGTCTCTCATTGCTGTGAGAGGGAGTTTTTTATCTAGAAAACGAGCCATTGCCTCTGCGCTTAGCCCTGGGTCTTCTATAATCGAGCTGTAGTTGAGCATCAGCAAAGGCCAATCCTGACTTTGAATATAGGCTTTAGCCTGTATTTCATACTCATGGTAGACATGATAGAGCTCTGATGCTGTTGCCACGTATCCTCCCATCCGATGCTGCGAGGTGATGACTTCACCAAGCGCTCGACGCACCCAAATGATCTGGTATTGATTACCGCGAGGAAGATTGAAGAGAAGCGGTATGACAACTTTGATGGCAAACCCTGCTTTGAGAAAATCTGCATGCGCTGTCATTGTTTTTACTTTTTCATGTTCAAAGTAGCCCTGAGGGTTATGTCTGTCTGGACTACGGTGCTCATCGGCATCAATCATAATGCCTCCAGCAGCGAGCATCTGCATGATTAAGGAAGTGCCAGATCGAGGAAGTCCAGTCACGATAATTGGTCGGTTTAACCCGGATATTTCATGCTGATTGTGACGAGGAGACTGCGAAGGATGATGGGGCAAGGCGAGTGATGAAGTCTGACGACGGCTGTATGAGTCCATACTGCCCGAGGAAGACTTCGAGCTCAACGCAGCATCCATCTGTCTTCCCGGTCTCCGCAGTAGATCGGTATGAAATATCCGGGTTAACCCGGATATTTCATGCTCATTGTGACGAGGAGACTGCGAAGGCGGACTTCTCAAGAATTTCTTTTTGACTATATTGGCCCTTTTGTTTGGCAAGGGGGAATACTTCACGCTTTGAGACAAAAACACTTGCGCTTTCTCTGCACGTTGAAGGTAGAACATCGCTTTTCGTGAATCTTGTTTGCTTTCAAGAGAAATACGAGCCAGCAGCTTGAACGCATCACTTCTTTCTACAAGACTCTTCTGGGCCTCCCGTGCGGCTTTTGATGCTTCCTTCCATCGACCTTGATGCACATAAGAAGCTGCTAGTGCAAGCCACGAGGGTCTATGTAAAGGATCGCGACAGAGTGCTTCTTGTGCGCATTTTTCTGCCTCCATGGCATTACTATGTTCATTATAATAGTTGGCTAACAACGCAAGCGGAGCCGCATTCTCAGATTGTCTGCTTGCTACATGACGCAAGAAGGCACTCCCCTCTTCGTTCCTCTCATATTGCAAGGCCAACCGACCAACATGCACATGGGCTAAGAAATCTTCAGGGTGCATCGTGCAATAACCAAAGAGGGATTCTAGGTCCTGATTTTTTTCGTGAGCTAAAAAACGTGCGAATGTTGTGATGAAGGCTATTTTTTCTTCATCCAGGTTGCTTCTAGCGATGAGATCACGTATTTCCCATGCATCTTTAAAAGAAAGGTTCTTCTGCGAGGTGGATTCTGTTTTTTTCCAAAATTGTTCATGAGCCTTTGTCGCATTGCGACGAGAGTAGCGTGCAACGTGATACAAGCAGGCCGCGGCACAACGTTGTGCTCCAAGACGAAGATAGAGGAATGCGAGTTCCTCTAAGATATCAGTGCGCAGGAAGGAGTGTGCCCTTTTTTTTGAAATAACATTTGCTTTTTGTAAGAGAGGTAGCGCCTGATCGATTCGATCATCAGCGAGAAAACAAAGTGCACGATGTAAATAGTCATTGCATTGCCCCTCAAAGATCGCTGCTTGTTTACTCTCGGGCATTTCTCGCAGATAACCAAGCGAGACAAGCTGACGTAATGCTCTTTCTGTTGACTCTGGAGTAGGAGCAGCGTGACTTAGAGAAGCTTCCCAAGAGCTATCCCAAGACCGTATTTTCTTAATGATTGGTTTTTGAACAAAAGCCCCCTCAAGCACCTTGCCTGGCATATCTCTTCCTATAGGCAATCCTGCAAGGGTCAGTAGTGTAGGACACAGATCGAGGATGGTGGCATGCAGAATGCTCCGCCCCTTATAAAGAGAGGGTCCTTCCATGATGAGTGTTCCAATGGGTGCATGTTGTAAAACCGGGGCTGTCTCTTCGATCCCTAAAACAGGTCGCTTGCGCACATCATGATAGAAACCATGATCAGACGCGATCACAACAGTGGAAGCCTTTCCTGCTGCTTCCATGAGCTGCCCAATCCACTGATCGTAAAGTTCGTAGGCCCGGTCAACAACGCCTCCATAAAGCTCGCAATCACGTTCTTTTTCTCCAGGTAATATTGGCTCCCGATAGCACATCGCAAGATGAGACAGGCTATCAAGTCCGATGAGATAAAGTGAGGTCAAATCCCACGGTTCCTCTTTCATTAAACGCAAAGTTACTTGAAGCGTAGTGAGATCTTCAGCGAGGACTTTTGCAATAGCAGCTATTCTAAAATCAGTAGTCGGATTAATTTCATAGAGCTTAGGCACGAGAAATCGCAAGAGCTTTTCGGATAATTGCTGAGGATGGACACGTTCTTGAGCAAGCTTACTTGCAAACGATATCGGGCTAACACTCGCAGGTGCAATCTCCCATGGTTCATTGCAAGGACGATGCGCAATACGAAATGTTTCATCAACCATGACGCCTAGAATTTTTTCTGCAGGAGCAGTATTCCACCACCCAATGACATGAGACGTTTTTTGTTTATGGGTGAACATATTCCAGAGTGCAGGAGAGCGCCGCGACATTCTATCGTAGGGCCGTAAACCGCTTCCATTATGATCTGGTAGTGTAAATCCAGTAATGCCATGCTCGTAGGCTCTTTTGCCAGTAGCTATTGTGGCCCAAAGAGAGGGTGAAAAAAGAGGATCAATAGATCTTAAAGGCCCGCTCACTCCCTGAGCAATGACCTTGGATAAATGAGGGAGTTTACCATCAAGAACTTTTTGTGAAACCAGCCCCCAATCGGCTGCGTCTAATCCTATAAAGAGAATTTTGGACATATACTCGTCATGAATGAAAAAGAGTTTAGCCCGCATATTTCATACTGATTCGTCGCGAGGCGCCGCGAATCCTGATCTAGAAACCACGGGCGGGCGGGAGACTGCGGTGGAGACTGCCTTTAGGCAGACCGTAAGGCTCTCCCCAAGAACTATTGTTGCCCGAGGAGCAATTCGAAGCTGACGCAGTATCCATCAGGTTTTCCCAAGCCGCAGCAGAATCGGTGTGAAATATGCGGGTTAGAATGTTTAAATTATTGCGAAGCAATTTGCCATCTTCTATATTCGTGATTTTTATGAATCAGTATGCACGTTATTTCTTTTTCTGAACATCTTTGGTTAGAAAATGCTCATGTCAAACTCGGCTGTGCTGATGTTTTTGAAGCAGGCAAAGGCTATCTTTTTGCTGACAAACAATTCGATAAGCTCAAGGAATGGGAGGTCTCGATCCCTTTTGAAAAAGTTTCAAAAGTAGAACCCATGTTCAAGCCGATGCATTATTCTGCGCATGGCCCTAAAGGAAAAGTTCTTATTTACAATGGAGTTGGCGGCATGGGGGATCAAATCATGACATGGCCCTTAGCAAAAATCCTTGCTGACCGTGGCTATGAAGTGCACATCCTCTCAGAGCATCATCTAGCACTTTTTTGGTATGGCTTCCCATGGATTAAATCCATTGTGCTTTTACCCTGCTACTGGTCGTCCATACTCGAGAATTTTGATTACCACATTAATTTGGAATATATTTCCAATGGCTATGCACACCATGATCAGATGCAGCCTATTGATCTTATGTTGCAAATTTGTGGTATTGATCCTGCTTCCATCCCTGATCACGAGAAACGTGTTGCCCCTCGATTTACACCGATGGAAAAAGGCATTGCCAAAGCTCTTTATGCGAATCGTCGTCTTGGTTTTTACCAAATAGCATGTTCGCAGCAAATACGCTCCTTGCCTGCTGAACATAGCCGTGCTGTCTTCAAAGCCCTTGCAGAAGCATTTCCAGATATTTACTGGATTGGAATTTATGGCCCTCTAGAAACCCAAGACTATTGGCTTACGCCGCTCGGTCCGCCTAATGCGGAGTTCCGTTCCTTCGAGCGACCTCGTATTTTATGGGCACTCATCGAGCGCGCAGAAATCTGTGTTGCTCCAGATTCCATGCTCGTCCATATGGCAGGAATTCTAGGAAAACCTTGCGTAGGATTGTGGGGGCCTTATGGACCAGATACCCGTGCAAAATATTACCCTAATCACTATCCTATTCATCACCGGGAAGCCTGTCCTATTTCCCCTTGCCATTGGAATGCGATTCAAATCCCACATATTTGTCCACCGACCGAGATCCCACTAGATCGATGCCAAGTCATGCAAAAAGTAACACCAGCAGAAGTTGTTGAAGCAGTTCGCCAGCTTGTTCCCTCGTTATAGCTCGAATACCGTTTATTTTAAAAAATCAACGCCTCTTATCTTGTTTTTTTGGGCAATCCAAAGACACATGGGCAGCAACCAAACATCTCCGCAAAGGCTTTAGAAAAATGACTTAAGCTTAAGTACCCAACAGCCATAGCCGCTTCTGTCACATTGTACTTACCACTACGCAAAAGTTCTGCAGCACGCTCCAAGCGGAGATTCCTTAGATAACGACTCATCGTCATACCCGTGTACTCTGAAAAAGTACGACTCAGATACGACGAACTGCAACCTGCCTTTCGTGCACATTCCACGAGAGAAGGAGGATAGACTAAATTTTGTGCGAGATATTTTTTGACTAAGGCAATGCGCTCTAAGCCGACACGCTCTTTGCGATAACAACAAAAATCTTCAATCGGCTCTAAGACTACATGTGAAATAAGATCAAGAATTTTTGCGTAAAACCATAAAGCAGGGCGATCATTCTTACTATCAGGTAAAGAAAGCTCCTCGCAGAGTGCTCGCGAATTAATACAAACGGGAGATAGAGTCGGTTTGATATTTTCAGAGAACTGCTCAAGAAAGTCATGAATTTCTTTTTTAGTCTGATGGGGATGTTCTTTCATGAGCTTGGCAAGCCAGCGGTGAGAGATTTCTAAAATAAAAAAATGATGTTTGTGACCTGGTTCTCGCTGCATGAGAAGGAGCATGTTTTTTTTGAACAAAAAAACTATTTTTTGAGGTGAAATGGCAAAGCGATAATTTTCAAGCGGTTCTTTTTTGCAATAAGATGCAATGTGAGCATGACCACTGATATTGAGAAGAAGAATTAACGAGTTCTTGTTAAAAGAATCAGGAATTACTGTTGGATCACTTTTTTTATAAGAGTAACGAGTAAGTGAGATGCCCTGTTTTCCACAAGGGCCAAAGAGCATCATTCCTTGGGAAAGATGGGATAACTCAGAAGACTTTTGCATTTTGATGACCATAACATCTTGGTCAAGCTCGGTGAAAACTGAGCCCGAATATTTCATGCCAATCTACTTCAGAAGCTCAGAAGGCTAATGGATGCTGCGTTAGCCTGTAGAGCGTGTTGCACACAAGCGCTAATTTTTAGCAAGCAAACAACAGCAAGAAATCATCTAGATGCTATTATCCGCTGATGATTAAAAACCACCTTGTAAAGAATTCCCTCCTTTTTCTCACCTTAATGCTTTTTTTTCCGAATGCTCGGGCCAGTGGCATAGAGCCTAAAGCCCAAGAATTTATTCTTATTGGTGACCCGGACAATCCCACAGATGAGAAAACGGGTTTCGGAACAGTGAAGGATTCCTTTGAGATGGGAAAATATCAAATTACTGCAAAAATCTATGCAGATTTTCTCAACAGTGTTGCCGTTATAGGTGATCCTCATCAACTTTTTGATGAGCGTATGGCAACAGATCCTCAGGTCGCTGTGCTAGAGAGAACGATTACTCAACAAGGTTATTATCACTACCAAGCGATTGGAGGCAGAGAGGACTGTCCCGTCACGTACGTAGATATTTTGTGCTGTTTACGCTTTTGTAACTTTATGGAGCATGATTCTCCTCCTTTTATTCAAGGAGAGACTACTCAAGAAGCATGTGATGCCATCACCGAAACCGGTGCCTACACAATCAAGCAATTTAAAAAAACTAATGGACAAACATCTATCCGCATCATCTCGAACCTTGAGCATCAATTTTTCCTACCTACAGAAGATCAGTGGTACAAGGCAGCTTACTACTATAGCGACCTAGGACAAATCATTACCTATGACCCGCAGGACCCGATTCCATCGGTTCAAGAGAGAGAGTCTTGTGATTTCTACGCAGATTATTCAACCTCCTATGATGGACACCCTCCACTTAACAGACTTGGATATCTTGGAGATGCTAATTATGCATACGGAGAGAATGCCTATATTTTTAACCTCCCAGGAGATATAAATTATTATCAGGCTTTTGATTTTTGCTTAACCCCTGTCGGTTCTTTTGGAGAGGGTCACCGTGGCCTCTGTGACATGGGGGGTAACGTCAATGAATGGACTTTTTCTCTCGATTATGTAGAAGAGAGCGATAGCTCCCATGCCAGCTGTGCGATTCGTGGAGGATCTTGGGCTTCTCCAGAAGATAGCACCTGCAATGATCTGACGCGTTATGGTCGTCATACCTTAACAATGACAACAAAAAACAATACAACAGGATTTAGAATTGCACGCGCCCATAAAACCGAGCGCTCCAAGCTCCCAACAAGTAAGGATAAAAAAGAGGCTGTAACCATGGCGATTATTAATAACAGTATTGCAGCCAATAAGACCTATGAATGGATTGGATGGAATGCGAGTGCTTTTATTTTTCAGGAAGGCATTGAGATGGCCTGTGTCTACGAGGCTGCTGAAGGTTGTGCGTCTCTCTCCTACCTCAAGGTGATGGCGCCTATTGGAATTCTCACCACAGCTCTTGATGGCTTTTTCTATAGCATTGAGAATGCCTGTGCTTGGGGAGCCCAGTGGCTGCTCCATACAACAGGAGATATGGCAGGTCTAATAGCTATAGATATTTTAGGAAAAACTGAAGCTCAGGCATTGGCGCGTAGTTATGGGTTAGGAGAAGTGATCGATTTTTATAACGGTTTGCATGAATTATGTCATAGGATCTTGGACCCGATAAAACGCACATTTGTTTTTAGAAATCAACCCTGTCCTGATCATATTCATCCCTCATCCCCCCCTACTTTTCTTAAAGAGATGAAATATTGTC
>Ga0214923_10001410_pt1 | contig 34229 bp, 38 predicted proteins | sample LL1510_MetaG_FD_177993 | JGI IMG/M metagenome (GOLD analysis project Ga0214923, IMG submission 177993) | Freshwater microbial communities from Lake Lanier, Atlanta, Georgia, United States - LL-1510 | ecosystem: Environmental > Aquatic > Freshwater > Lake | place: USA: Georgia | collected...
ATTAAATTAAATTAAATTAAATTAAATTAAATAAATAAAGTAAAGTGATTTAAAGATAAAAAATATAACAATATAAAAAACAAAAAATAAGAAAAGTAAGTAAAATATAAAAATTAATTAAGTTTTTCGCCCGTTCCTGTGGCGCAATTGGCTAGCGCGTTCGGCTGTTAACCGAGAGGTTGGTGGTTCAAGCCCACCCAGGAACGATTCGCTTATTCTAGTTTGAAGATAATGTAGAATTAGAATAATAAAATTATTTAAAGATAAAAAATATAAACATATAAAAACAAAATTTTAATTAATATTTTTTTTCGCCCGCTCCTGTGGCGCAATTGGCTAGCGCGTTCGGCTGTTAACCGAGAGGTTGGTGGTTCAAGCCCACCCGGGAGCGATTCGCTTATTATGATAGAGATAATGTAATATATCATAATTTCGTTAATAATTTACTTTATTAACGGGATTCATATAGTGGTTAATATGCGATTCTTATACATTCGACACCGGAGTTCGATTCTCCGATCCCGTACTCATATACCCGAAAAAGCCCAAAGCAGTCTGAAAAGATTGTTTTGGGCTTTTTTAATTTAAATTTAATAATAATTTATGTTATAAGTTATTATTGATAATGAAAGAAATTAATTTAATTTAAAATTTAAAATTCTTACATATAAACATGAATATGAAAACTGAACCAGTGCTAACAGAAACATTATTAACAGAATGGACTGGGTTAAAAGGGCAAGAATTGTATATTTTTTATTTAGAATATAAAAAACAATGCAATAACGTATTACTATATGATATTGAATATATAAAACAAGATATTATTAATTTTAAACAATTATTTTATGAACCTACTCTCATATCTGAAAAAACAATCATTGAACCAACAATGTCTCAAATTTTTAAAAATATAAATGTTAAAAATTTAATTAATATATGGGAATCAAAAAGCAAGAAATAACATTTACATTTAATTTACATTAAACCCTCGCGAGTTATAAAATTGATGTAATTTTAAAGTATTATACGCATTAACTAGATTAGCATGACCTCCAAATAGTTTTTTATTTATTATTATAATAGGAAAACTTCTATGATTGTATAAATTAAATAATTCATTCTTTTTAGTTTCATAATTTTCTTCATTTTGATTTAATACGATTTCATGATATATTAAATCTAAAGATTCCAACAATTTTTTCGTTTTATCACAATAAATACATCCACTTTTTGTATAAATTATAATATCATTCATCTTTAATAATAATTCTTTATATAATAATTCTTTAATAATAATTGAAATTTTTTTAACCAAATGCTTATTTAAAATGGAAACTCTTCATCAAATTGTATGCTTACATACAAATTTTGAACGACATAATAATACGATAACTATTAAAAAATGGTATTATTATAAAGAAAAGGTTCTACATATATTAGAATATCATTGTAGCGAATATAAAGACGAAAAACATAATAAATTATATAAAAATGAGCATTATTATAATACAAATAATGAATTAACTGAAACGATTATATCAATTGACACATGGTTAGAAACTCATTTACAATATCTAATACATTCCAATAATAATTATAATATAGCTTTAAATACAGTAGAATATATTAAAACACAATTGGGTGATTATAATACATATTTACCGTATAAATGCGTTTGGAATATACCAAAAGTTGTAACATTATCAGTTTATTTGTATTCTAATAAAGTTGTTTTATATTATAAAAATACAGAAACTATTTTATGTGATAAAAAATTAAAATCTTTTATTCAAAAAAATAAAAAGACACTTTTACATGCACAAGATAAACTTAAAGAACAATCTAAACTGAAATTACAAGAAAAGGAATTACAAGAAAAGGAATTACAGCAAAAGGAATTACAAGAAAACGATAATGTAATCATCCGAAAGGAATTAAAACCTACCTATTTTTATATTAAAAAAAGCTTGAAAGAAAGATATCAAATTCAAGCTTGTAAACCCTTGCCAACTACATATCCATGGGAAAATTAAATTAAATTACGCTATACATTATACAATACTATTATTTAGATTCCCATCAAAATTGTCATATGAATTTAGTAAAGACATTTTCAATTCATTTTCTTCAACCTTATTATCTTGCGTGTTATATGTGTTATATGTGTTATGTGTGTTATGTGTGTTATGTATATTATTTTTAGAATTTAAAAAGTTTACCAAAAAATCAGATTGTAATATTTCTTTTTTAGCTTTATTTATTGGCACGGGACTATATAATATATTTTCTTCATCAGATTTGTGTTTTTTTATCATTGGAATTTGTTGTTCTTCATTGATTGTAGAATTAGTTGTAAAATAAGACATACTTTCTGATAATGGTCTTTTAGATGGTGGATAACGTGAAGAACTTGATTGATTAAAAATGACAGAAGACTCATAATTTGAATTAAGCATATTACTTAAATGATATTCAAAATCAGTATCATGTATAGATGAACTTATGTGCGTGTCATGTGTGTTATGCATGTCATCGATTTCTACCTCTACCCTATTATCAAAGTTATCTAAGTTATCTATGTTATCTAAATTATCTATGTATGATTCACGTGTTTCGTATAATGGAATAGTTGTATTTGGAGTTTTGTTTAACCAACGTTTTATATTATTATATATTTTTTGAAACGTTGTTTGATTTGTATTTTCGTTTTCATGCCGATTTACATAAGAATATCTGGAATGTTTGGTGATATATAAACTAATTCGGTCTTTTATATAAATTAGTCCTTTAAATAATCTTCTCACAAATTTTGTAAAATTATATAACATATTAAAAAATGATGTGAATCTATATAGTACAAATAAAATTGTAAATATCTGCCAAATCATATTAACAACAGATGTTATGAAATAAAAATCAGGCATAATTAATATTAAATATCTGTTTTATCTTTAAATTACTTTGCCTATTGAATCAATAAAAAAAAAATGGTTTAAAATCAAAATTTAAAATATTTTAGAATTGTAAGGTAAACCTTTATGTATATTATATGGAATCGGCAAAAGCAAGTGAAAGTAAAGAGCATGAAAAGGAACGAGATGTAACACAAAAATATAATTTAAGAAATGTATATTGTGTTAATTGTGGCGAACGTGGGCATGTATTGCGGGAATGTAATGGTCCTATAACAAGTTTTGGTATAATTGCGTTTAAAACATGTAAAAGCGATGAAGATTGTAAATACGATACAAATATGGTGTTGAAGGATATTTTATCTCAATTAGATGTAAAACAGGATAATAATTATCCTAAAATAAAATTTTTAATGATTCAAAGGAAAGATACAATGGGTTATATAGATTTTGTTCGTGGAAAGTATGATTCAAGAGTTGGTTACGAAAGTGAAAGGGATAAAAAGATTCAAATTTGTTTAGATGAAATGACCAAAAAGGAAAAGGATAATTTATTATCAAAAGATTTTGATACAATCTGGAACGATTTGTGGGTAAATCATGAATCCAAATGTTTTAAAAATGAATATGATTTAGCAAAGAAGCGTTTTAATATGTTGAATATTAAAAATTTAGTGAATAAATCGAGTACAACGTATCAATTTCAGGAATTTGGATTTCCAAAAGGGCGTAGAAATATGAAAGAGGCAAATATTGGATGTGCAGAAAGGGAATTTTTTGAAGAAACTGGTTATGATAAAAGTTGTTATGATTTTATTAAAAATTATCCAATAATAAAAGAAGAATTTATTGGTACAAATAATGTTAAATACCGTCATATATATTATCTAGTGAAAATAAAGGATAAAGTGCATGCGCCTAAGATAGATATTTATAATAAATTACAAACAGGTGAAGTGCGGAATATTGGATGGTTTACATTAGAAGAATGTTTAAGCTTAATTCGACCATATGATATTGCAAAAAAGAATATGATTAAAAGTGTAGCGGGTGATATATCTAAAATGAATGATAATTATAATTGTTCAAAAATATTTATTGCGTCAAATAATATAAACAGCAATACGTTTAAACAAGAAGTAAGAGAAATAAATAATATAAATCATAACACACATAACATAAGTCATAATAATATAAATAATATAAATATGAAAGATGTATATGACAGTGTAATGAAAATGTATAATAATTCAAATGAATATTTAATAGATACAAACTTAAATGTATCTTAATTAGATTATTTTGTGATTTTAATTTATTTATATTATTTAAAAATTAAATGCGTAACATATTATATATAGTATATATAATATCGCTATGTATAATATTATATATATTAATTAATAATAGCTCTAGAATAACAAATAATCATATAGAAATATATAAACAATTTGGTTATTATCCAAATTCATCTAAAGAAAATAATGTATTTATACCATCGCAATTTGATAACGCAGAAATAGAAATAGATAAATATATTAATTCTATTAAGCTTGATAAGTTTGATAAACTTGATAAACGTGATAAGCTTGATAAACGTGATAAACGTGATAAACTTGATAAACTTGATAAGCGTAATAAATATATCAATGGTATATATAATATGGATTTTTTAAATTCAAAAAGAATACTGTTTATATCTTTAAATGCGGTTTATGATGCTGATATATTGAATGATTTAATTCCTAAAACATATATACCGAAAGATTTAGATAAATTAAATATAGATAGTGATAAAATATATATATTAAAAAGAGATGATTTACAACAACAAAAAGGATTAATTTTATCAAATAATAAAACTCATATGAAAGACTTAATTAAAAAGACTAGATATGCTGTAATTCAAGAATGTTTATCTAATCCATTTATTATACAAGATAATAATAATAAAATAATTAATCGTAAAATAAATTTGCGTATATATACATTTGTTATAATTAAAAATGGTAATTTAAAAGTATATATATATAAAGATGGTTTTGTATATTATACACCATCTGAATTTATTTATTGCTTAAATCCATCAAATATGATAACTACAGGTTATATAGATAGAGATGTATATAAAAGAAATCCGTTGACATTAAATGATTTAAATAAATATGTTACTTCTAAGGGGTATAATTATGATATGTTTTGGGATATATTAAAATTAAAATTCGGAATTATTTTTGAAGTTTATAGACGATTATGGAAAGAAAAAAATTCAGAATTTGTTCATTATCAAATATTTGGAGCAGATATTGAACCAAATGGACAATTTGATAATTTAAAAATCATAGAATTTAATAAAGGACCTGATTTAGATGCGAAAGATCAAAGAGATAAAGAATTAAAAGATAATATGTTTACAGATTCATTAAAAATATTATTTGATACAAAAGAACCACATAATTTTGATGAAATAAATTTTTTAACAACATTATAAAAATACTCAAATTAAATTATTTGTATTCGGTAAAATATTATAATTAAAAACTTATGTTAATTATAATACTTATGTCCCAGCATTTGATTATTATTTGTATAGTATCTATTTTATTATGGTACTATTATTCAAAGGCAAAAGAGCAAGAGAGTAAATATATTCCAATTATGATGAAACATAGTGATTTATCTAATGAGAATAAACTTTTAAAACAAGAAAATAAAAAGTTAAAAACTAAAATTAAATATTTAGAAAATTACAAGGCAGATGTTTCAAAAACATTTAAAATATTAGATAATGAATTAGTATTAATAAATGACCGTATTAAAAATGGAAGTATACCTCTCATTCCTCCTACTCAAAATAATTCTTCTTTTCAAACATCAATAACACCTTCTGTATTAAATTCTTTATTAAGTCACAATAATAATGAGGATAATCAACCTATTCGACCAGAAAATAGTAGTATATTTAATAACATATTTAATCGGTTTTTAACAGGTGAAATGAATTTTTTACAAAATGATGCAGAGAATTTTTATCAACCACCACACCAACAACATCAGCAACAACATACACAAGAAGAACACATACGAAGAACTCAACAATTACGAGAACAACAATTACAAGAACAACGATTACGAGAACAAGAACAAAGATTACAAGAACAACAATTACGAGATCGATATTTACGACAAGAATATTTACAAAGACAACAAGAATTAAATCGGGAATATACATACCAACAAATAAATGATGGTGATACTGAACATGAAGAACATGAAAATGGTAATGGTAATGGAAATAAAGATGACAACAAAAATAACAAAGACGACAAAGAAAATAAAGAAGACAAAGAAAATAAAGAAGACAAAGAAAATAAACATGAAAAGAATGAAAGAGATATAAATGTAGGTCCAGTGCAGTTTAAAGTGAATTATATGCCATTAAATTCTAATTATAAACAGTTCTTGATTAAAAGGGAATTTGAAGATAATAGATAATAGATAGTTAAACATTCACATCATTATTTATTTAATTAAAATTTTAATTAAAAAAACTTTTTTATATAAATATAATATATAAATTAAAATATAAAATGAAATATACAATGGCAGATGGCCGAATTTTTACGTCTTATTTAACAAATTGTCAATTAAATTCTGCACTTCAACAAAAGTATGGTAAGAATGATATTCATGCGTATAGACAATTTTTACAAAATAATGCTGAACAAGTTATGAAAGATACTCGTGTAGGTACGGATGATTGCAAATTCTGTCCTGTATGTGAAGCTAGTTTATCTTACAGACCTATGGGTGATATTTTAGTTCAAGACCAGTTTAAACAATAAATTTTATTATAAATAAAGTAATAATTTTTATTAATTTATTGTATAATAATAAATTAATAACGTCATGGATATTTATATAATAATTGGAATCTTATTATTAATATTTGTTATATATAATATCGTGTATATGTATTCTGAAAACAGTTATGTTGTATCAGATGTAGATGGTAAGTCATATTTAATTAGACGTGGGGTAGGTAAAGGTGATAAATTCTTAAAAGATTCTGCTAATACTTTAGCATTAATTAATAAAAATATTTTAACACTAATTACGTATTTAGATCAAGAATATGCCGATGATAATGGTAAAAATTATTTTATTAAGAAATTAAAACAAGATTATAATCCATACATTATATCAGAGGCAGCAGTTGATTCTAGATATACAACATATACAATTGATAAAAAAGATATGCATATATGTTTAAGAACAAGAGATAAAGAAGAAAATATTTATGATATTAATACATTAATGTATGTAGTTTTACATGAATTAAGTCATTTATGTAATTATGATAAATATGGCGTTCCAATTCAAGGACATGGTAGAGAATTTAAAACTATCTTTAGATTTCTTGTAGAAGAGTCTATTAAATTAGGTATTTACAGACATGTTGATTATACAATTAACCCACAGGAATATTGTGGAATTATGATATCAACATCTATTTTATAAAACGTAACAAAACGTATCATTTTAATAAAACGTATCATTTTAATAAAACGTATCATTTTAAATAAAAAATGAAAAAAGAATATAAAATAAATATATAATGATGAATTTCTTAAATAAAAGAAACAAAAAGAAAAGAGAAAAAATGGAATCTGATATTACGACTACAGATTCCAACAAAGACAATAACAAAAAAGATACAAAAGATACGAAAGATACGAAAGATACGAAAGATACGAAAGATACGAAAGATACGAAAGATACTATAAATACAGTAGATACTATAAATACAATAGATACTATAAATACAATAGATGATTATGATTATAATTATGATTATAGTTCAAGATATTCTAATAGTATAGATAGTTCAAATAACATTACTGTTTTACAGACAGTAAAAGTGTCTAATAATAGGCAAATGAATATAAAAGATTCATCAGATACATTATTTAATTTAAAACAAAATGAAAATAATAAAGAAATTAAATATAATCATATAATCGCCAATATGCATAAATTTATAAGTGAAAGACCAAACTTGAATACACAAAATAATTCATTCAATGAAAGTATTGAAGAATCTGAGTTTAATTATGATAATTATAAAGGCGAATACAAAAATGAATACAAAAACGAATACAAAAACGAATACAAAAATGAATACAAAAACGAATATAGAGATGAACATAAATGTAATTTGTGTTCGAATAAAAATAATGTTAAAGATAGTTTTATGATTTTAACATGTGGGCATATTTTTCATATAAAATGTTTAGTTGATAATCATTATACTGAAGCAAATAAATATGGAGTTATAGATGAAGAATTTTTGAGTAATAGGTGTTGTTTAATCTGTAATAAACAACTGGAAATAGAGGATATTCTGTATATTCATAATAAATTTTATAAAAATACAAAAGAATATTTAGTAAAACAACAAGAACATATTGAACGATTGGATAGACAAATGACAAAATTAAAAGATGAGCTCAGGATTTGTTATGAATACAAGCAAAAATTAGAAAATCAAAGAGAAAAATCTAAACAAATTACAATTACGATTAATACACTTATATAAGAACATCTAATGTACGTTAAGTAAATTTACATAATGTAAAAAATTATCAAGGGTCTTTTGCTGAATATTAATTAAATTTTTTATATCTTTATTCAACTTTAGATATAAAGATTTGTCTACAATCGTGTATGTATATTTATTATTTACTATTGTATAATTATTACTTAATTCTAAATATTTATCTAATAAGTTACAATAATCAATATAATTATTATTTGTAAGTTTAATGTAATTATTCTTATATTGAAGATAGTATTCTGATGAATTTACAAGTGTATTATCTTCTTGAATTAATATATTATCAAAATCAATACTTAAAAATCGTTCTTTAAATTCATCTTTTGAATATAATGTCTGTTCTATCATAATTATATAAATACAATGAAATTTATAATTGTATTTCAACTTGAAATAAATTCATTAAATTAATTTAAATACAAATTGATTTAATTATCATACATGTTATCTAGTGTAAATAAACAACATCAAAAAAGGTATAAGATTATACTTATAATAGGTGGAGGAATATCTGGTTGTGTAGCGGCTTTAGAATTATCTAAAAATCCAAATTATATTATTCATTTATATGAGAAAACAGATACACTTCTTAATGGCCCTCCGTATTGTCATCTTCATGCGGGTGGATTTTTATATCCAGAAATGACAATAAATGATTGTCAAGAATTATTACATGATAGTATACTATTTGCTAATGCTTTTCCTGATTGTTTATTAAAACGACCAACGATTATAGCATATAATGTAAACTCTAAATTTTCAACTGATAAATTATTATATAAAGCTAAATTATTGCAATACATATATTATTCAAAAAAACAGTATATATTCGGTCCAGCGCATTCTTATTATGCTTTTTATAATAAAAATGATATATTATTTGCTAAACAATTTGGTAAATTTGAAAATACAATAAATGCTTATCACGATCAATATGTTCTTAAATTTGTTGAATTATTAGAAGATATAAATAGTATAAAATATCCATTAATTAGTGTATGCGAATTCGGAATTGACCAAGATAAATTTAAAAAAAATCTCATTAATACATTGGAATCTACATCAAATATTAAGGTGTTTTATAACCAAACAATTGAATATAATTCAAATCATGAATTTTATAATAAATTTTATAAAATTATAAATGCATCTGGATGGCAATCATTTATACATAATAGTGAAAATATAACACAATCATTTGAACTAAAATCATCATGGATGATATCTTTAAATAAATCTGATTATGTTAATTTTGATATTTTACCTGAAATTTGTATTATTGGAGAACGGTCTACATGCAATGGTATGATTCAGGTAACTCCTGAAGCTTCAACGTTTTCGGTTAATTCTAATACAGTCAAATTTCAAGTTCATTGTATGACATATGATTCTACATTATTTAAAAATGGAATCATAAAATATAATAAGGATAAAGAACGAAATGATTATGTATTTCCTAGTATAAATAAACAGGTTACATATGAGAGAACACGTGATGCAATTAATAAAGTATCCAAATTCTTACCATTATTTAAAGATGGTAAATCATTAAATATTGCATTATATGGTATTCAACGAATATATGATATTAATAAAAGAACATCTTTTTGTATATTCAAAGATAAGTATATTGAGATTTTTTTGGTCAAAGCAATTAGTTCCGTTAAGATAGCATACTTAATATGTGATAAACTTAACAATGAATAAACAGATATTAATTTATTTAATTACAAATAATGGTGTAAAACATTTTGTCATATTAATAAATGATTTATATAACGAGTCTTGTGGTTTAGATTCCTTATAGCATTTCCAAGCATCTTTAATTATATCATTGTTTGATAATTTATATAAAGATATACATAAAAGAACAAATGTAATAACCCATACAGTATTACTCCAATCAGTAACGGATATATCATATATAGGTGCTATAAATTTATGAGTAAATGTATCTTGTCTATATTCTAACCCTCTTAGATTTGCTTCAATTACACTTAAACTACATATATTAGAATTTGAGTACCAATGTATAAATAAACATAAACAGAATGTAATATGTAATATTAAAATAGCAGGTATATTAGAAAATGGCGCCAATAATACAAACAATATTACTAGACAGTGAAAAAGGAATATTAAATCCGCTAAAATTAAATCATTCATATTTTTGATTGTTTAATATTAGTATTTATTTTAATATTTTACAATATAAATTAAATAATTAAATGTTTCAAAATTTAGTACTAGAAATAGATTATCGAGAAAAAGGCATAATTAATTTCTTTAAATCAGACACAAGTGACCAAAAAGACGTAAGTGACACGAAAGTCAATTATAATGTATGTAATTTAACGATTGGTGATTTTGTATTTAAAGAGTATCATGAAGATGGTGAAATTATTCATTATATTATAGAAAGAAAAACGATATCTGATTTAGCATCTAGTATTATTGATGGTCGTTTTAGAGAACAAAAACAAAGATTATTAGAGTCAATTGGTACGAATGATAAAATCATCTATATTATAGAAGATGATAAAACTCAAAGGAAGATTTATAACTTGTCAAAAACGATAATTGATAGTTCGATTTTAAATTTAATATTTAAGCACAAGTACAAAGTCATTCATACAACTTCTGAAAAAGATACATACGATATTTTGTTATCTATGTATAAAAAGCTTACATTGAATGAGTTTGAAAAAACAGTAATAACAAATATGCCTTTTAAATCAATTAAAAAAACGCAAAATCTTGATATTTTTAGTAATATGTTGTCTATTATACCAGGAGTATCAATTACATCTGCACAAAAAATTAAAGAAAAATACAACTCAATGGCAATATTATTAGATGAATATAATAAAATAGATGATATAAAAGATAAATATCATATGTTAAGTGATATTCAACTTAATAATAAAAGACGATTAGGTAATGCATTATCTAAAAAAATATATTTATCTATATTTGAAGACGTTAAAGAAATTAAAGACGTTAAAGACGTTAAAGGCATTAAAGACATTAAAGACATTAAAGAAATTAAAGACAGTGATATTATTTGTTTGATAGATTAATTATTTAAGTATTAGATTCTGTTTGATTAAATGTTTTTCGATAATAGTAATTAATTGTCCACTGCTTAATTTATTAATATCAATGTTATTTCCAGTAAATTTTAGGTATTGTTTAATTTGTTCATTTGTAATAGACAAGTATTCTATTATGGATATAAGTTTAGGTTTTTTATAACTTGTAGCAACCATTCCCGTAATATTTTTACGTTGGTCGCCTACATCAATGTTGATATCACGTATATCAATAATTCTAAGTATATTATCTTTTGGGCCATAGTCACTACCGGATATTTTTGATGGTCTTTTTCTATAAGAACCATACACTTTATTATTTTCAATAATATTATTATTAAATTCTAAATCTTTTGCAGATAAAATTACCGGTTCGTCTTCTGTAATTGTTGTTTTATGTTTACTATCTTTTTCATCAATACTTTTTCCTACATCTTTCTTTAAATTAGGGTATTTGGTAGATAATGTATCCATATTTTTATTAATATATTCATTTATATCAAATTTATTAAAATTAATGTTAAAATCTAACATTTTTGAATATATACTAGAATGTATATCAATATCGACTGGATTAAATATGATATAATCACCTTTTTGTATTAAAAATCCTTCTCTATCAAATTGGTCTAAAATTATTATTTTACTTATAATTAGTTGTTTTAATGCAGTATATATACTTTCATCGGATATCATTGATTGTAAATTTTTAATCCAACTAATTATATCGGGAACACTCCATATGAAATATTTTTTAAATAGTTCCTTGATGAATGATATACAAATTTCAATATCAAATTCTTCAAAAAAGTTTATGTATAATTTATACGTAAATTTATCTAATTGTTTATTTACAGGATTAATTAAACATGTGTATTTACAGTCAACATAGTCACATTCAGGTGTTCCATCTTTATCAGAATTATCTTGTGTTTGTATATTTGTATTGTTTGTATTGCTTGTATTAATATTACAATCAAGTGATAATTGTTTAAGTAATCTTTCAATCTTTTTATTTACACGGTCTTTTTCTTCTGCTAAAATATATTTTTCTTTATCTATAAAATATAATGTCTTTTTATTTGATTCATAAATAGAACAATATTTGTAAATTTCTACATTTCTTTCATCTTGAGGTAAACTATCATGTGAATGATGTCTTATCGCACGCCCAATAATTTGGTTAATCCTACTCATATTCCAAGAAGGTTCTAATATATGTACTTGTCTAACATTTTTTAATGTTATACCTTCTGATATAACGGGTGAACCAATGATAATTTTAATATATTTACCATGTTTATTTTCTTCACTATTAAATATTCTACGTTGTGTTTCTCTTGTTTCAACATTTGTAGAATCATCATACAATATAAAAGATTTATATTGAGCAGAGTCTTTATTCTTTGATTTAAATTGAGTATAACCATTTTGTAACAATATATATTTAATTAATGATGTTCCACCATAATTAACATAATTCGAATAAATAAATACAGTGCCTTTACTATTATTAATATTTTCTAATAATTTTGCCATTTTAGCAGAATATTTTTTTAATTCTCCATCTAATTTAAAAGCATTTATATATGCTGGATTAACGGTACCATTTTCATTAAAACATTGCGTAAATCCATCTTTTCCATATAAATTATTTGGATATGTCATGGTAGATGCATCACTACTGTTTTTGTAAAGTGAACTAGATTTTGCAATAGATGTATATTCTTCAATATTATCTTCTGCATCAAGTTCTTCTACTTTATCATTTACATTTATATTTTCTCTTGAATCAGTTTTTAATGCATTCTGATAAATATCATTTTGATACTCACTCATATAACAATATACAACATTTACACTACCTTTTCTATCAAGTAATGGCACTCCTTTATCAATTTTATCAGGAAATGTTTCTGTATTTAGTTGAAGATAACTAACCTTACCAAGTAATGTTTTCTTTAATTTTTCCATGCCCAAGTCAGTTATATGCGTTAATCCACTTTTTAAAACTGTACTACTTAAATATTTACTTATATCTTTTGTCATTAAACTTTGAGAATTTGTTTGCGCTGGTTTGAATAAATCGTTTCTAATAGGTAATATATTTTCAGGTTTATTCATATTTAAAATATTTGATAATTCTATAATTTCTTTTGGATTATCGTACATTGGAGTAGCCGTTAATAATACAAGACGATAATTATATGATACAGGTAATACTTTTGATAATGCTATATATACATCATTATTTGTAATATTATGAGCTTCATCTATAATAATAACTGTATTATTTAAATTTTTAATTGCATTTATAGGTTTTTTTCTAGAAAATGAACCATCTACATTTCGCTTTTGTTTTGTTGTATTTCGACCAAATTCATCTTTTTCAAACTCTTTTATACCTAATACTTGATTCACAAATGTTCCATATGTCATAAAATTATATATTTTATTAATCTTTCTATTTATTTTATTCATTGTTTGAGCTTGAGATAAGTTTGAAGGCTCCATATCATCTTCATCTAAAGTATATGTATTTTTCGTAATTTCTGATAGTAATTCATTTCTAAAATTTTTCTCTATATTACCATTCTTTACTAATACTAAAATTTTTCTTCCCATATTAATAACATATTCTTTAAAACCTTCCGCAATTGTAATTGCAGCAGCAGTTTTACCTGCTCCTGTACTCCAATATAATAAAATGTTATCATATATTGTATTTTTTGAAATTAAGTTTCTTAATAATAATTGCCGCGGGTCTTGGTACAAAAAATTTCTATTTTCCTGCTCTTTGAACTCGTATTTATTTAAAATCCGATTAAAATCTATATCGTCATAATCAGGAAAATAAAGATCAGACATTCAATATATATACTTATTAATTAGATTTTTAATTTTTATAAAAATCTAATTAATTAAACTATCTTAATTGACATTCTAGCATATATAATTCATCTTCTCTTAATACTGTAGGCCCTTTTACTAAATATCTTAATAATATATTTATATTTTTATTCGCAGCTTTTACATGCGCTAATCTAATAACATCTTTATGAGACCATTTATCATGTTTTTTAATATCATGTATAATTTCATATGGAGTTTTACTATTATACCATTTTGATATCATTTTTTTCATGCCAGAATTCCAACCAGTACTATTATACTTTTTTTTATTAACACCTTCATATAATTCTACAAAATTAAATAAATCAAAAGATGTTTTACATATATCTACAACTAATTTAAAACAATCTTCTCGAAAATCTTTCTTATAATCTAATACATCATTATCCAATCTTATAGAACAACATATAGCTAACACATATAATAAATGATACGTTGGATAATTTTTAAAATCTGTTATAATATCTAAAATATCATCATGTTTATAATCAAGTAATAATATATCAAGACTTGTTATATTTTGCTCTAATAAATTATCATTACTCATATCCATATCTACCAGTATAAAATGTTTTAATCTATCTACATGATTCTTTGTATTACTTTCAATTGTATCTTTCTTTGTATTACTTTCAATTGTATCATCCAATACAACTTTATTATTATGACTACTAAACCCTAAGAAATGTAATATTCTATTCATAATAATTAATTATAATAAATAATTATTTTTAAATACGCGGTAAATTAAATAAAATTTTTTTATTTTATTATTATGTAGTCCGGAACAATAATCAATATTTGACTACAACAACCACAATGATACCACAACGATACAGCAACAACAACAACAATAACAACAACAACAACAATAATATAATAATATGCATAACAATTGTTTGGCCAAACAGTTTTTAGGGGAAGAAGTTAGATGAAGAAATTAGATAAGTGCTTGTAAATAAATTTTGTAGATAATTTTAATTTTAGTTGTATTACCTTTTTAATATATTTATACCCGTGTAATTAATTAGAAGTTTAGATAATAGAAATTTTAAGTTTTGTAATTAAAATTTATATTTTGTATAATTAAAATTACTTAAAATTTATATTTTTTGTAATTTATTTTTAAAACATAGATGAATCAGAACCAGAAGGAAATGGAATACTCATAAGTTCTGTATCATTCAATGATAAGGTAGACGGTATTTCAATCGGTGCATTTAAAAAAGAAAATAATAGTTCATTTTCTGCATAATAATAATAACAAGTGTATAGAATAATAGGTATAAATAAAATATATATTATATTTAATCTCTGTCTTTGTCGATTCTTTTCATATGCCATTAAATTATACAGTAAAAAATAAAAGATTATGGTAGCTATAAATACAAAAATATGAATATTTATATACATTATATATATACATTAAAAAAGATTTAGTAAAATGTTTTAAAATTAATTTTACGTTATTTAATTAAACTTTTTTTTAACGCTTTATATCAAGAAAATGAATAAAGACAAGTCTCGTTCAGTTAAAGACAAAAGTAAAGACAAAAGTAAGGACAAAAGTAAAGACAAGTCTCGTTCAGTTAAAGATATGATAAATATAAGAAATGATTATCAAAATAAATTTATTCAAGTTTTAAAAAAATATTTTATAAAATATATTAAATCATTATATATAGATTCAGTTAAAAATTTTCAAGAAAAGTTATTAGAAATACCATACTGGTCAGAAGATAAAACTGAAGTAGAATATAATAAATTTATTATTTATACAGAATTGAAATTTGATTTAAACGAGGATGAACTAAGTAAAATTATAGAAATTATAATTGGATTAAATATGAAAATACTTAATACGATTTTTTATAATATAAACGTACATATTCCTACACTATTAACTGTTTGGTATAAATGTTTAAAAAAAATTGCTAAATTTTATTACGAAAATCCCACAATGATAAAATCACAAAATTATGTTGAAGAACAACAGGAACAAATGACTAAAATTATTACAAATATTATTCAAAAATTTATACCAATAAAACATATAATTGAAACTGTTAAGAATGAAAACATTGTAAAAGATATGAAGCAATTTGATGACGAAGAAACTGATAATAAAGACTCTGATAAAGGTACTGATAACGGTGCCGATAAACGTACTGACAAAGATGCCGATAAACGTACCGATAAATGTACTGATAAAAGCTCTGATAAAGGAACTGATAAAAGTAAAAATAAAAGTAGTTCCGAGTATACAAGTAGCGATGAAGATTTATCTAAATTAAATAAAATAAGTAGTAAATCATATTATTATGAAAGTGATGAAGACATAAATGAAGAACTATCAGAAGAAAAACTTATTAATTTACCTAAATATATGAGTAATAAAAAATTTTTTTATAATAATAATAATAATAGATTTTCTAAACCAGTTAAAAATGAAATAGATGAGAATTTTTTTGATGAATTTTAGTAAATTATCTTTTTGAAATCTTGATACCACGATTTGAACTAACCTTTATTTGACGAGAAATTTGGGTTGTGTCGTTCGTGTCATTCGTGTCGTTCGTATCGTTCGTGTCACTTGAAATACTGTTATCAGTTTCAGTGTCTATATTTATAACTTTTATCTTTTGGCATGCTAGTTTTTTATGTAATTGCCCTACATAATCATCTTTTTCACTTATTTGTAATTTCAATGCAGTGTTTATATCATAAATTTCAAGTAATTCTTGTTTTAATGATGTTATATCAGATAATTGTTTAGAACAATTATCTTTGTATATATTTAATTCATTTGTTAAGTTATATATATTATGTATCAGTTCATTATTATGTTGTACTTTATTTTCAAGTAGGTCTAATGTAATTTGATACTGTTTCTTTAAATTTTGGTATTTTAACATTAACTCATCATTTGTTGCATGTAAATCTGATATATTTAATTTTAATGCATCTATTTCACTTATTAATTGATTTTTATTGCATTCATATGTATTAATATTATCATGAGTATCTAATTTAAAATTATGTAAATCATCTGTTAAATTATTTAATTCACTAGATGTCATGTCCAATTTATTCGTTAAAATTTGTATTATAGATTCTTTTTCATTTAAATGCAATCTAGATGTATTGATAATATTTTTTAATTGTTCAATTTCGTTATTTTTATCTTCTAAATTTTTAGAGAGCTCTTCGATTTGTGAATTTGCTTCTAATATTTTTATTTGAAATTTATTATGACCAATATTTTTTGGTTTCATACTCGCATTTGAAACAAACTCATCAGTTGTTTCACTATTCATTATATAATACTTATATATAATAAATTAATATAATAAAAATTACGAATATTATTTTGTATATATTTTTGTGTTTAAATTGTGTAATTTCACATTTTACTTGTATTGTGGAATATATTGTTTTGCTAATAATTTTCCTATGTCTTCAGATGCATTGTGTTGAGTTATTTGATTTTGTTGAATTTTAAGTATATTATCTAGCATATGTGATAAATTTTTATCAAAAGATGTTTTATTAAAATTTGGATTTTTTGATTCTTGTATAACTAGATTAAATAATGTCTTTGATATATTAAATAAATAGTTATACTTTTGTTCTAATTCATCTTTTTCAACAGTACAAGTTTGAAGTTCATTAAGTAAACTATACACTTCTGATTTAACTTTATCAACATTTGTATCAATCTTCTTCATTTATTATAAATAATTAAAAAAAAAATAATATTTAACCTAAACTTAATTGTGTATATTAACGTGTATATTAAATGGCAGATGATAATTATAAGAGTCATAAAGAATTAATTGCAAATGTAAAAAAATTAACACAAAAAGAAAAGCAACATATTTTAAGTATATTCAAAAAGTATAATATAGAATATACTAAAAATACAAATGGATATTTTTTTAATTTAGATAAAATTGATGCATCTATCATTGATAAAGTATCAAAATGTGTTAATTTAATCGAAGAAAAAAGAGAATTGATTCAGAATTTAGATAAAAAAAGAGATGCGCATTTGGAATATTATAAATCATTAATTGAAAATAAATTAAGAGATACTATTAATTTGAAAAGACAAGAATATATTAATCAATTAATTTTAACACCTAGTGAAAATTATATTAAAAAAAAAATACCACATAAAATTAAATTATTAGATGACCCAGAAGTTTTAATGAAAGAATATAGTCGAAATAAACAATATCCAAAAAATAGTATATATTATCGTATATCTCAAACATTATTAACATTATCACGCAATAATAGAATTTATAAATATGTAGATAAAAATGATGATAATATTGAAAGTTTTGTAGATGTAGAAATGGATGTAGAAGCGGATGGTGATGATATACCAAATGAAATAGAACAAGAAGAAATAATTGATGATATAGACGTAGACGTAGACGTAGACGTAGATGTAGACGTAGACGTAGAACATGATGTAGATCTAGATGTAGACGTAGAACATGATGTAGATGTAGATGGTGATGGTGACACTAGAAGCGATAACATTGATAGTTTTGAAAATGAATATTACGATGAAACAATTAATGATAATGACAATGATAAGGATAAGGATAAGAACAAAGATAAAGATATCGATATACTTGATATCGATACAGATAATATTTCTGATAAAACGGAAAAAATAAAAAAGTTTAAACATACATTAGATGAAGAACGGGACAATGAAACAAACAATAATGAATCAAATAATGAATCAAATAATAATGAGTTAGAATATTATAGAAAATTATTAAAACAAAATGGATTTAAATTTGACGATGATAAAAATCAGTTAATAAAAATGGAAGAATACATAAGTTAAAAATTAAGTAATAATAATAATAATATAAATTGAAAATTAAGTTAAACATTACGTTAAACATAAAATGGGTATTCCATATGCATTTTATTATTATTACAACAAATATAATTGTGAAAATGAGTTAATGATAGATGTAATAAAATTAATAAATATGAATATTAATTATTTATTTTTTGATTATAATTCATTAATACATCCTTGTGCACAGCAAATTTTGTCTGCCAATCATGATAAATATATAAATATATTAGATAAAGCAAAACGAATCGATATAATTGAGGATGATATTATTGAAAATTGTTTAAATTATACACGTTTTCTAATTAATCAAGTAATCAATACGAAAAATAATCCAAATAATTCAAATAATGTGTATATCGTGATTGATGGTATTGCTCCAAGAAGCAAGATGAATCAACAAAGAGAAAGACGTTATAAATCTGAATTTTTCAAAGTTGACCTCACATTATCTTTATGGGATTCGAATAATATAACACCAGGTACAAATTTTATGAATAAATTAAAAATAAAGTTAATAACATTTAAAGAGATATTAAGGGATGAATTAAATATAAATTGTATAGTATCTGATTCTAGTGATAATGGTGAAGGAGAACATAAAATTATGAATATAATTTCTAATTTGAATAAGACACATAAAGATATAAAAATGTGTGTATATGGCTTAGACGCAGATTTAATCATGTTATCATTAATGAATATAAATTATGATAAAATTATATTAATCAGAGATAACTCATTTAATAATACTTTATCAGAAGATAAAAAAGTGGTTGACTATCTTAATATAGGTAATTTATATAAATATATTTGTAATGATTTATGTGGGTTATTAAAACATTATAAAAATATTTCAAATGATACACTCGATTCATCGAATATTATATATGATTATATTTTATTATGCTTTTTATTGGGTAATGATTTTTTGGAATCACTGCCATCTTTATCTATTAAAAAAAACGGTATTGATACAATAATGAAAGCATATGTTAATTCATGGAAAGGTACGTATTTAATAAATAAACAAGTTATAAATCATCCCGTACAATGGAAAACATGTATTAATTTAGTATATTTAAAAGATATTATGTATAATTTAAAAAATCATGAAAATTATTTTTTTAAACATTATAAATCAGATGAATTAGCATCAAGTGAGAATGTTTTATTAGAAAAATTAGAACAAAAAGATACATTATTTTTTTATAAAACAGATATTATCAAGTACAATGAAGAGAATTATAAAAAAAGATACTATATATATTATGGTATTAAGGAACATCAATTATATGATAGTTGTTTAAATTATATAGAAGGATTATATTGGATATTTGGATATTATAATAATCATATTCATAAAAATTGGTCTTGGTATTATAAATATCACAATACACCATTTTCTAGTGATTTATTTGAATTTTTACGTACTGTGCCGCATCAACATATATATAAATATATACAAGAGACTGAATTTTTACAAAAAACAGAATGTTTTACAAATATTAAACAATTATGCATGGTATTACCAAAAAAATCATTATATAATATATTATCAGAATTAGATTATATTGATAAAGAACAACTATTCAGTCTAAAACATACATTATTAAACTATAAACCATATTACCCAGATAATCTATGTGTTGATTTAACAAATAAAAGGTATTTATGGCAATCAAAAATTTTTTTTGAACCAATAGCAATTAACGAAGAAATTTTAGATATATATTTTTAGATATATATTTTTAGATATATATTTTTAGATATATATAATTTATTTATTGTATAAATTAAAATAAATGGTAGTTGAAATTGTATTAATTATAATATTAATTATTTTTATAATAATTTTGTTTTATTTATTTCAAGTTAATTCGTCATCGACATCATCGTCACAGTCAATATTATCTTCTAATACATCACCATCACTTTCTGTTTCGTCTGTACCTTCTGTTTCTTCTGTACCTTCTGTTTCGTCTGTACCTTCTGTTTCGTCTGTACCTTCTGTTTCGTCTGTGTCTTTTGCACAACGAGGAGAACATTGTGGTGGATATATATCAAATGCAAAACAATGTGCTGATGGTCTAAAATGTATATTTTTACCAAAGAATGCAGATATCGGAGGAATTTGTCAATAGATATAATAAGTATAATCAGTAAATAAATTGTTTTATAATTTTAATTTTTAATTTTTAATGTTAAATTTAAAATTAATTAATGTAATTTATAAAAATTATTTTATTTTGATATAATATAAAAATAATAATGCCTCAATTTACTCTTAACCATGCTGTTTTAATTCTTCTTATTGCCGGAGCCCTTAACTGGGGTCTCGTCGCCGCCAAACAAGGCGATATTGTTCAACAGTTTGTTCCCCAATTAGACGTACAAGTTAAATTTCTAATTGCCGCTGCTGGTCTATACCAACTTTACCTATTAGTTTCCGAGTTCACTGCGTGAATGAAATAACGATAAATATCATTCGTCATTTACTACTCATTCGTTTTAATACTCATTCGTTTTAATACATATTAATATATATTAAAATTTATTAAAATTTATTCAATATCATCTTGAATTGAATGTTTGTCTTGAATTGAATGTTTATTCAATATCATCTTGATTTTAATTGAATAGTCTTTCATTATTAAAATAGTAATATGCTCCAAGTAATGATATAGAACCTATAATTTGGCGTATAGAAAGACTTAATTTAATTGGCATATATTGTTGATATTCTTCAGGTGTTAAAAGTAAAACAAGACCTGCAGTAAGTAGAGTGATTATTATTATATGTTTTTGTTCCATCATTAAATATAATACAATGCAATAAATTTATTTTGATAATAAAATTATAAAATTAAATAAATTTAATTAGACATTGTGCGTATAAATTTCTATTTTTTTTCCTTTAGATAATAATAAAAATATAATAAAATGAATACAAAGGCTGCAGTTACTACCTCAAGTACTAAGACAACTCAACGTGCTGTTAAGAGCAAGGTATCACAAAAGGTTACCACCACTTCTGAAACCCCTGAAACTCTTGTTACTCCTGAAACTCCTGTTACTCCTGTTACTCCCGTTGAGCCTGCCGTGGAGCCAACGACTACTACTTCAGAGACTGTTACTGAAGAATCAAGTGTTCCATCTTTCAAGCAAAGAATTGAACTACTTATCCAATCAAGTCAATCTCACATGCTAGTTCTTAAGTCACAAATCCAAGAACTACGTCGTCTTCAAAGGGACCATGAGATTCTAGTTAAGGAGGCTTCAAAGAAGAATAAAAAAAAAAAGATCCTCAAGGATTTCACTAAACCTAGACGTTCAACTGGATTTGCAGAACCAGTAATTGTCAGTGATGAGTTATATGCATTTCTTATAAAGACAAAGGCAACTATGAAGGACCCCAGTTTTGTTCCTTCAAATCAAGATGAACATGACAATTGGCCTCGTATTCCAGTAAAGAGTGGTGTTGCGGTTGCTCGAACCGATGTAACTAGTCATATTTCCAAGTATATTAAGGACCATAATCTTCAAAACCCACAAGAGCGTCGTGAGATTATTCCTGATGCTGCTCTTCGTAAGATTTTCTCAGACCCAGTTGAAGAAAGTAAAACGGATGCATCAAAGAAGGTTTACACTTATTTAAAGCTTCAAAAGTATGTAAATCATCATTTCCCTACCCGTAAGCCAGAGGAAACTGCTTAAATTAAAAATTGAATCTAATATATCTATTATTTATTTTACAAATGAATGTAAAATATATAACATGGAATACTATTATTCCATTTTTGGATCTAAATGTATGTATACATTGTAATGGCCAAGAACAGTTGCATGAATGTAATTCTTGTTTAGAATTATATTGTACAAAATGTGATGTAATGCAATATGCATGGTGTAATTATTGTCAAACAACATTTACACGTAGATTTATGAAAAGAAAACGCAAAATGAAAAATGTAAATACTATATAAATGTTATATAAATGTTATAATATAGATGCTATAATATAATTGCTATTACAATTTAAAAATAAATTGAAATATAATTAAAATAAGGTATATAATATAACAATGAATAATCCAAATAATTGTCTTATTACGCGGGAGGTGGTTGAGAATATTCTAAATTATTTTGGCGGTATAGGAGATGATAATTCTATACTAAAAATAAATAATTTAGAATTTTATCAAAGGGCGTTTGTACATGAAAGTTATCATCAATCATTGTTGCAAAGTTCTTTAGATTCAAATGAACAGCCTATTTATATAAATTATTTATCAAAAGAGTCAAATGAACGACTTGAGTATTTAGGTGACCATATTTTAAAAGCATCTTTATCAAGATATTTATATCAAAGATTTGGTAGTGAAAGAGAAGGATTTTTAACAAGATTAAAAATTAAAATTGAAAAATGCAGTATGTTACATAAATTCGCTGTAACATTAGGCTTTAAAAAATATTTATTATTATCTCTTCAAATCGAAAATCAAACATTATTAGACCTCGATAGAGGACGAAATACACCTTCCTATTATGAAGATGCGTTTGAAAGTTTTTTAGGTGCTATTATGGAAGATTTTCAAGAAAAAGGATATATTTACGCAGAAAGATTTTTAAGAAACATTATTGAAAATGTAATTGATTTCGGAGAATTAATATCGAAAAATGATAATTTCAAAGATTCTCTTCAAAGATTTTTTCAGTCATTAAAATGGAAAACACCAACATATGAAAATGTAAACGAAGAAGGTCCATTATATAGGAAAATATTTATAAGAATGATTACGATTACATCTGAACAGTATCAACAATTAGATTCATTACAGCAAAAAAATATTATGCAATATACAGAAGATTGTTTAGAATATTATAAAACAGAATATCCACATATATATACAAATTTATTTAATATAATATCAAATAACAAGTATATTTTATGCGTTGGAAATGGACGAAAGGTTGTAAATGCAGAACAAAATGCTGCAAAAACTGGTTTAGAAATATTAAATCTAGACCAAAATTACTAGAATAAAAAGTTAATTGAAATCGTTATAAATTGTTTAGTAATAATCAATATATAACTCCTTATTTTTTCTTAAAATGTGTGAGCATTTCATATAATTTATATGATTGCTTAAATTGAATATAAATTGTTTATGTAATGCATCATTCTCAAAACCATAATCAAGTTGTTTTATATTATAAATTGCATCATGCGAATCACCTATTTTGATGATTGGTATATTTTGTTTTAATAATTCATTTGATAAATATAAATCATCTGCCAAATAACAGGATTTATGTTGCTGTAACAACGATATATTTATATCTTTTAAAAATTTTTGTTTATAAAGAACGCCAGAGAATCCTTCTAATAATTGCACATATGTTCCATATTTATCAGATGGTAATTTTTTTTTTGTATCATTTATAAATGAACGACCTGTTATACACGCATCTGGGTATACTTTTGAAAAAGCAATAAATGTTTCTAATAAGTTTGGCGGGTAATACGTGTCATCATCAATTGATAAAATTAATGTTTCAGGGTCTTTTTCAATGTCTCTTATAGGAAGTATTTTTGTTGCGGGTCCAATATCATCACACCAATTGATATGTATTAATGGATTATTTACTATAAATTCTGGTAATGGTGTTTGGAATGTAGAATTATCTCGTTTAAAAACATATGGAAGATTAAGATATAATTTATCCGGTTTAACTGTTTGCGCCATAACACAATCTATAACAGGTTTTATTTTAGATATTCTTCTTGGACTAGTAGTCATACTTACTACAATTCTATTTGCGTTAACGATGCTATTCGCGTTATTAGAGATAAATGATTCTTTCTGTCTAAATAAATATATACAACAAATTATAATAAAGAATATTGCATAAATGGTAAGATGCATTTAAAATATGACAATAAATAAAAATTTTAAGTAGGAATATGATTTAAATCTAAAAATTAATGAAATGTAAAGATAATAAATGATTAAAGTTGACATAAATAATATAAAGAATACAAAAGTAATATGTATTTATTGTCATGCGCATATATCTATATTTACGAATAAACATAAATGTACTATGAGAAAATGAAAATTGATTTCGTTTTAATTTCTTTATTTTTTTATAATCATAATATATATGAATATAGAAGAAAAGCTTAAGGTTTATTTAGAAATAAATAAAGAACTTATAGAGTTCAGAAAAAAACAAAAAGAACAAAAACAAGTATTAAATAATTTAGAAAAGGAGATTCATGAGTATATGTTGAACCATAATATGGATACTATTACTGTAGGAGATGGTAAAATAGTATTATATGATAAAAAAATAAATCAATCATTTAAAAGGCCGGCTATTGTTGAAAAATTAACAGAAAAATTATATTGTGATGAAAAAAAAGCAGAAGAATTAGCAGAATCAATTTTAACAAATAAAGTTTTTACGATTGAAAAAAAAATAAAAGTTGATTTAAAAAATAAAAAGACTTAATAAATTTTAATTTATATATATGTTATTATTATATATAAGTTATATTCAAGTATATGAATAACATTTTTGATAATATAATTGAAACTATACATGAATTACCAGAATTAGCATCTTCTCCAACTACCCTATCACCATCAATATCCCCTACATCTATTCAAGAACAAAACAACATAGAAAATAACGATGATAACGATGGAAGTGTTGACAGTGTTGATAGCGATGGAATTGTTGACAGTGTTGTTGATAGTAAATTACAGGAGATAAATTGTTGTGTATGTTTTAAGGAGGAAAATCTTAATACAAGTAAAATCTACAGTTTATATGATATTAAAGAGGAGGATATAAAACCAGAAACTATAATTAAAAGTGCATGTGAAAAACATTTTATTTGTATAACTTGTTTAAGGACAATTGTAAATGATTATGTAAATCATCCAATAAATGAAAATAACTCTCATGTATATTGCCCGTATCCATTTGAAAGTTGTTTAACAGTTGCTAATACACGTAATGTATTTGACCATTATTCAATTTCAAAAATTTTATCAGAGGAAGAAGGACGATTATTTTTAGAACATGCAGAACGATTTGCATTTCCAGGATTTACAGTGATAAATTGTCCATGTAAATATGATTATTATAATATTTGTAATTTTCCTGTATTTATTGAAAATGAATCAATTTTAGATACAACTGTAGGGGATTTAATCGTTCATTGTCATCAAAATCAACAATGTTGTAAATATTTTTGTTATCATTGTCGTTTAGAGGTATCAAGATATGAAATAGAATGCAGATTATGTAAAACAACATCTGAAAATGAAAATCCAAATATTTTGAATCGATATATAACAAAAGAAATTATATTCGATGACATTACTATTAGCGACACAAAATCAGATAATGTAAATGAAGCATCATTTAAATTATTTGACGAAGTAGACTATTTATTCTTAAATAAGAATATCACAGTAGAAATTGCAGTAAAACATATAATAAATATTCTTGAAAACGATATGGATTGTATATGCCCTATTTGTAAAATTAATTTATATAAAACCGAAAAATGCAATGGTATGAAACATCATAATATAGAAAGATGTTATGTATGTGGAAGAATTGGAGATAGAATTGGTGGATTAAACAGTAACCATTGGGATTCTACTGGAATAAGTGGCTGTTATAGATTTGAATATGATACATTTGTTAATAAATATATACCAGAATATAAATGTACACAACATTGTCATAACCATATATATGGTGACTGTATAGACCCAGAACATCAAAGTGGAATTGAAAAAATAAATAAGATTCGTAAAAAAACAATTATATATCATTTTATTAAATCATTATTACCAGATTTAAAATATAAAGTACTAGATTCAATACATGATTTATATATTAAATGTGATAAAATATATGAGTTGTTACCTTATAAACAAACATTTAAATTTTTAGAAACATATAAAGAAACAAATCTTAATTATTATGAAGATATTATTTATGAACAATTACATTTAATTCATCCATCACAAATCGATGAATTCAAAAATAAACAATTTATGTTGGAACCAGCAACATATATATCTATACATGCAATAACTAACAATGTACCAACTGCCAATGTAGTAAATATACCCACTGACAATTTAACAAGACAATCAAATCATGTCATTATAGATGAAATAGAACAATTAATACAAGATAATATAAGTATAGAAGATTCATTAGAATTAACAGAATTACTCGCGGATTATACTACTCTATACGACATAAATTCAGATATTGAAAGTACTTCAGATATTGAAAGTATCGCAAGTACTACCACTTCAGAACAATCAGAAACGGTTCGAATTATTAATAACTATAAAGCATTAGGTAACGACAGTGTCAACGGTAACGACGATAACAACGGTAACGACGGTGACGGTGGTGACGACTTTTAATAAAGTTCAAATAACATATTAAATATTAATTTAGAATTTATTTTGTAAAATTGGTCGTGTAAAATATGTCTATGATATATTTCAAATGACAAATTACTTAAATTACCTACATTACATTCGTGTGTTGAATTTAATTCAAATTTGATAGTTTTATTAAATGTATTTATATAATCAAATGATAATTTTTCATAATAATTAAATGTTTTTGATACATACTTATTCATATGCACTAATTCAGGATTTATAATTTTTATATATATATTATCATATATATTTACGACACCATGTTGGTCACTACTATAATTATTATTATTAATATATTCAATTTGTGAAAACCCTAATAAATATCTTAATAATATACAACTTTTTTTATCATTTTCAATAAATCTAAAACTAAATGTATTTTCTGATTCAATATTTATTCTATTTTTAGATGGATTATATGTAACCTTGAATTTGCTAATTTTAATTCGCTCATTTAGTAATTTTTCCAATGTAATTAATAATTCATGTAAATTATAACATCCTGGAGGAATATTAATAACAATTTTTAAATTATTTTGTTGAATCTCTATTTTATTATTACAATTTGTAATATTATATAAATTATTATACAATTCTATTGATTTTAAAATTAATGTTTTACAACTTTTATTTATTGTTAACCTATATTCTCCATCTGCAAAATAATTGTCACATGAAAATATATCGAGATATTCTTTATGCTTTACATCAATTGTAGTATTAGGAGTAGTATCATTTATCTTATCAATTATCTTATCAATTTTAGCATTTGTTGTATCAATTTTAGCATTTGTTGTATCAATTTTAGCAGTTGTTGTATCAACACTGGAAGTCAATTTAGAATTAAATTTATTAGATTCTTTAGATTCAACGGTATTCTTGTTAGATTCATTGGAGTCATGTACATTATCTACATTTCCTTGATATTCTTGATATTCTTGATATTCTAGAATAGAATTTATAATAGAATCGATTGTTAATTTATTCAAGGTTATTAATAATTCTTCTACGCTATTTGGATTTACACTCTTTTTTTGACTATATACTGTATGTGCAAATGAATTAAAAATATTATTCCTACATTTGAACGCAATTTCATGTATAATATTTACATCAATATCAGATGAATTATTATTATGAATTAATTTTAATATAAAATTTAAATTATCTTGTGAAAAATATTGATGTTTTATTATATCAATTGTATCCATAATTATTATATTATTATCAAATTAATAATAAAAATATAACTAACTTGTAACATAAATTGTACGTTAAATTTATAAAACATAATTCTAATTTTATATATATGTCAACTATTTCAGAAATAATAATAAAATCTTTTTTTAAAGGTATAGGCCAAGCATCAGGAGTAACTATTACATTGATGATTGGATGGCAAGTTAAAAATACATTAACATATTATTCTCAATTTTATCCAACATTTTATTTAAATAAACCAAAAGTTGATATTATTGAATCAGACCATGAAGAAATTAATGATGAAGATATGAAAAATATACAAAATAATATCGATATTAAAAAGCCTAAAATAATCAGAAAATTATTTGATAAATTATAAAATTGATACATTACCCTTAATTACTCTTAATTGATAATTGATAATTGATAAATTACCCTTAATACCCTTAATTACCTTTAAATTTAATAGAAATTACTTTTAAATTTCTCTATTAAATTTCTAATTATCTTTAATTTTTAATGTTTTTTAACACACACGGAAGGGCATTTAACATTTTTAAAAGCATCTTTGACTTGTAGACGAGTGTTTGATCCAATATAACTATTTGAATGAATTTTTAGACTATCTTGTAAATCTTCGCATAATGGATGAAAACGGTTTATAGTAATACCACTAAATATATTACAGGACTTGTTTAAACGTGTAAATTGTGGTACAAGTGCTTGATTTTCACATTCAACTACTTTATTTTCATATTTTGTTTGTCTACAATGAGAACATTCGCATGGTAATCCTTGGTTACAATTTTGGCAACTTTTACAGTTTTCGAGTTTTGTCGGGTCAAAACGAGCTTCAGGGCATCTGGATAAATGTCTTGAACGATTACTTAAATCATTTTCAGCATCAATTATACTAGCAGGAATACTATTAAATTGTTTATGCATAAATGGACTCATATTTACATGACAATTTGTTTTATTTTCATACACAGAATCCGTAATCCAATTGTATGGGCCAACACTTTCTTTTTGTTTTTTTTCTAAATTACAATCATCATAAAGACTATTCGTAAATGAAAAATGAGCAGACATAATATTTTATTAATATATTGAAAGAAAAAAAACTTTGATTAAATGTTAAAAAAATGAAAAAGATAATGAAAAATAAAAGTTAATTAAAACATTTCATGTTATCAAATAGTTCCATAAATTGGTGTGAAAATGATTATATATATAGTAATTATATAGCAGAATTTTGGAATACTTTAACAGGACTAACATTATGCGCAATGGCTATATATTTATATAGCATTAATAATCAACAAAAAATGTATAATTTAACATGGTCAAATATACTCTTATTTATAGTTGGTATTGGTACAATATTATTTCATTCAACACTACTTTATTTATGGCAATTGTTTGATGAAATACCAATGTTATTACTAGTAATTGAATATTATAGATTATTATCAAATACAACATTCATACAAAGAATGCCTATTTTCAAATTAACATATTTTAAAATGTACTATACAATACCTATAATAATTACAAGCTATTATATTCATCCACAATTACATGTTGGCATGTTCCAAGGAACATTAACAATATATATATTATTAGTATTATATACATGTTATTCATTTAATCTTTATTTAAATAAATTGTTTTATGATACACATACTTTTTATTATATAGAACATGTAATTAAGTCTGACAATAATTTCGAATCCGAAGAAAATTACATATTTAAATTAAAAAATATAAGAAAACGTATAAGTTATACATCCATTGATAAAAATACAAGTTATAAAACGAGTGATAAAACAAGTCATAAAACGAGTTATAAACATATAATTGATAAACATAACTCTATTAATACATTTAAAACATATGTTGAACATAAAGCAGTTTTACGCTCTTATAGTATCAAAGGCTTCGGATTACTCATATTTAGTTTATTAATCTGGAATATTGATAATCATTTTTGTCATAAAATTGAATTTTTGAAATTACACGCATTATGGCATATAATAACAAGTATTGGTATGTATTATTGTAATGAAATTATGAAAATGTATATAATATTAAATAGTTACATTTAGTTTAATTATCATAAAAAAATTGTTGAAAAATTATAATATGAATGCAGTATCATACAAAATAAATATTAAAAATATTGATATAGATATTATCAATAAGTTAGAACTCGAAATAAGAAAATCGTTTGATATATCATTTATTGCGTATGACCAGTTTGAATTAATTATTTCTCTTAAAACCTCTTTAAGTGACGAACAAGAAGAATATTTAATGAAATTAATTGAAACTTTTATATATACAAAATATTAACATTTAGAATCTCCGCATTTTTCACAATTCATCTGACATGCTTGTAAAGTCATACCAGCTGGTCGTCCTCGTATACATGTCTTATTTTTACACATATTAATAGTATATGCGTCTGGAGTTGTAGATTTACTTACATTTTGAGTTTGCTCTGGTTTTTTAAATAATGTACTATTAACATTTGGCATATTAGGAACTATAGGTGAATTTTTAAATGTTGCAAGTGTATCACCGCACTCTGGATAATTTCGTTTTTCAAATGGGTCTTTTATTCCATTACACATTTCTTGAACATTATTATATAATTTATTACACCAATGATTCTGAGAATTTAAACCTGCAGGAGTACAATCTATTGTATAATAACCATTTGTATCTAAATCATTAAAGATGTCACGTGTATTTGGTTTTGTTGGACCACCTGCTAATTGACGAATACCATCTTTAGAAAGATATGTATTTACATTATAATTTCTATCTTCTTTATTTCTACATAAAATTCCATTACTAACTATTTTACCATTTGCATCATATATATTTTCACGTGGAATTTTCAAGTCATCTCTCGTTAAACAATTTATACCATCTTTACTAATACATGTAAATGTATTTGAATCAATACTTACAATTGGTAGATTATTATCATAACAACGTAAACCAGTGAATGGATTGCGTACTCCAAATATAGTTTGCGGTGTATTCTCTACACCTTCTATACTATGAATAAATATAAAATATATAACAGCAAGAAATAGTATGATATATAAAGTATTCGTTGATGACGTAAGCATATTATACATTATCATTATAAAAAAAACTCATACAATTCTTTAAATAAAATTGAATAATTTAATATATGTTTAGATTTCCAAAATGAACATGTATAGTCAAATTGAAAGTCAAGGTCACATTGACGTAAGTAAAAGTGAACATGAAAGTGAACTCGAACGTGAAATTGATGTTCCATATAAAATTTCTACAATTACAATGTCTATGCAGATTCCGGATGCGAATTTAAATTTAATGAATATAGGAAAATATATGGATATAGATGATGAGATAATAGGTATTAAATATAATTGTGGTAAAATTAGTATATTAAAGGGTAAATATTCTACATCTATTTATAAAAAATCTAAAATTAAAAATGTAAATAAAATTAATACTAAATTATTTTATAATCAAGTATCTATCATAGTTAATTTTGAAAGTCGTCTTATAAATGTTAAACTCTTTGGGAATGGAAGTTTACATTTAACTGGTGTAAAGGATACAAATGATGGTAAAAATGTGATTTTTATTTTATATAAAAAATTATTAAAATTAACAGAACGGTATGATAGTATTTTATTAACATTAGATTCTAATAATATATATATTGACCATAATGATAATATTTATTCGAGAAATGCGATGAATAGAACAATTATAGGATTTAAACATTCAAATAACAATGAAGTTATGTATAACATTCATAAAAAGGATTATATTATTGATAAAAATACTGGGTTTTTTATTTCGAAAAAATTTGAAAGTAAACGAACAAGAACATTGCTTGATTTAAATGGTAAAAATATAGGTTATACGCAAATTGAATTATTAAAGAACAAAAAAAAGCTATATAAAAATAATTCTAATATTAATTTCGATTATCAAACTGGATTTATTTATTATGATAATGATAATAAATCAAATATTATAGGTAAATTTGTTTACGAATTTACAGACAAAACATGTAATAAAGTATGCAATCCAGAAATTTTACAAGATATTTTAGAATATAAATATAACTGCACTCCATTTCATACTGATTCAAAAATTTATTCAATGGAAGAATTATATACTTTTTCAAACGAGAAATTTCAATATGATATAAATTGTATAAATATTTATTTAAAACTGGATTTTGAATTGAATAGACAAAGATTATTTAATGAATTAATAAAATATAATTATATAGTAGAATATAAGCCTGAAAAATATTCTGGAGTAAAATTAAGATACAAAATTCCTAAAATTTCTAAAATTCAAGGTAACAAAGGTCAAGCTGACAAAGACGACAAAGGTGACAAAGGTAAAGATAATAGTGATAGTGATGATAGTGATAATATTAAAATAGAACTGGGGATATGTAAATGTACAAATAAATGTATTTGTAATAATATTACTTTTTTGATTTTTCAGAGTGGAAATATTATTTCCACAGGTTATAAATCAATTGAAGAAATTCAAACAATTGTTAATAGTTTTAATAATATAATGATAAATTTGAAACCAGTTATTAAAAAGAGAGTTTTAATAAGTTAAATTAAATTAATTGTAAATTAAATTTATTATACAATTTAATTTATTTTTATCTAGTGTAATTAATAAGTATGTCAAGTAGTTGGAATTTTAAAGACAATTTAACAATTGACAATAATAAATATTTAAAATTTATTGACTCTTCTGGGATTACTAAGAATAATATAATTGGTATAAATACATCATCAAATTTATTTATTAATTCAGCTGTAAATGGTGACATTTATGTTAACAGTAATAATTCTGGAAGTAATACTTTTTTACATATAAATAATTCTGGCAATGTATTTCTTAATTCTAAATTAGCAGTCGGAATTACAAATACATCTAATATTTACAGTGATATTACACTTCCAATTAATTCGTTTATAGGTCTTAATACGACTCAAGGAAATCATAATGGATTTATTGCACTTGCAGGTAGTAGTTCTTTATTAAATACATCAGGTAGTAAAA
>Ga0214923_10001411_pt1 | contig 34220 bp, 30 predicted proteins | sample LL1510_MetaG_FD_177993 | JGI IMG/M metagenome (GOLD analysis project Ga0214923, IMG submission 177993) | Freshwater microbial communities from Lake Lanier, Atlanta, Georgia, United States - LL-1510 | ecosystem: Environmental > Aquatic > Freshwater > Lake | place: USA: Georgia | collected...
ATTGGCGAGAAAATCGCCGCCTTTGATTGTGTCATAGGCGTGGATGAAGGGGCTATCATCTTCTCCTTTCAGATTCAAAGCGGCATTGATGCCGCCTTGAGCGCAGACGGAATGCGAACGCTTGACTTTCGTCAAACTAACCAGCTTGACATAGACTCCCTTTTCACAAAGACGCATCGCGCAAGATAATCCTGCAAGTCCGCCTCCAACTACGATGACCTCTTTTTTTCTTATGACCATACATATGTCCAGTAGGGGCCCCAGCAGGCCATCAATCCCAAAATCATTACAACCCACATCAAAATAGTTGTGACAACTCGCATCCGCCTTTGTGAACGACGGGTCAATGTGATACCCCAACTGATGAAGGCTGTCCACAAACCATTGAAAGCATGGAAAGAGGCTCCCACGACTAAAATCGAATAGAGCACCACCATCAAAGGGCTTTTGAATGTATTGCGGACAATCAAGAAAAAGGCTGTTCCGGCATCAGGAGTTTCGATTTTCACTTTCTTGCCTTCACTCACTATTTTGGCATCGAAATTTTCGGCGATGAGGGCGAGCTGTTTGTCGTTATCGACTTCGATGAAATAGCTCTTTTTGTCTCCCTCGACTCGCATTTCTGGATAGTTGACAAAGCGCATCTGGATGACATGGAGAATGATTCCGACGAGGAGAATCCATGAGGTGATGCGCTGCCAAGTGAAAGCGCGATTGCGTTTATACTGGGGTAATGCAGGGGTTTTCCCCCTGGTAGTGTGGGAGTTGTTTTTGCTCGTCAACGCATATTTTATCCCCCAAAGACCATGGATCAAAAATGGCAAACCGAGGAATAGAATTTCGATAACTCTTAAGTAGGGCATTGCATGGATTTTATTGACCATATTGACGAAGGTGTAACCATCATCTTTGAAGAACATAGAAGCTTGGGAGTTGACGAGGAGGTGTTCAAACAAATAGACAACAAGCCATAGACCTAAGAGGGAGTGTAGACGACGGAAAATGAAAGCAAGAGGAAGTTTGAGTTTATCATCTTCTGGAAAAGTCTTTTCATGGGTCGGTGTGGTCATGAGAGTCGAGAGTAGAAGATAGCAAGATTTTTTTCTAGCTAATGAAATCGTAGTGATAGTCTTGATTAGACATCGTGCATAACCCAATTTTCGTGCCCGTGCCGGTGCCCGACCTATCTACATATCATTTTGATCAACATCGATCAAAATTACCTCTACTGCACCACCACTATCCAATAAACCCTTTTTTCCTAACGAAGCGAACGTCTTATCTCCAACCAATACTTCTTCTATCCATTTGCAATTTCTATAAGAGGCACTTTCACTAAGGCCATAACTCCGGCCGAGATGAAAAATAGGTTCTCTATTCTCTCAAATATTCCAATGTCATAAGCAATTTATCCTGAAGGTTCAGATGCGAAGGCTTCAAACCTTTTTTCATGCGTTGATGCTCCGCCGCATGGACCACACTCACCATAATTTGAAAAACTGACTTGAATCTATTAGATGGCAACGCCTTGATCGTGCATATTTTTGCACACAAAACTCACACTTGCAAAACAAGCGTTACATCATACTAAAGCTTCAGTGATATGAAAATTGGGTTATGCAAGATGTCTATTGTCCAGATCAATCCCTAAATTGAAGAAAAGAGCCGCGTTTTTCGCAGTCTGAGAAGCCAGCTCTTCAAAAGAAATCCCTCGAAGCTCCGCTAGGAATTTTGCCGTTTCCACTATGTAGGCAGGCTCGTTCGGTTTTCCCCGATGAGGTGTCGGCGCCAAATAGGGCGTATCTGTCTCAATCAAAAGTTGATCGATCGGAACTATCTTAGCCACCTCTTGCAACGCCACACTCTTCTTAAATGTCACAATCCCCGACAGTGAGAGATACCACCCCCTCTCAATCACCTGGAGCGCCTCCTCCTTGTTCCCTGTGAAACAATGGAGCAAAACTGGACCTGCAAATTCTTGATCTAAAATTGTGAAGAGATCTTCGAAAGCTTCACGGCAGTGAATCACAATCGGGAGGTGACTCTTTTCGGCCAATTTGAGATAGCGTTTTAGAAAGAGCTGCTGCACAGCTCGATCTGAATGTTCGTAGTGGTAATCGAGACCCGTTTCTCCAATAGCAACCAGCTGATCTGTCTGTTCAGCAAAAGCTGCGAAATCACCCTCACCATCTTTTTCCACATCATGAGGAGTGGTCGAAGCGACGTTATAGATCCAAGGGTATTCCTTTTTTAGAGCGATGCCCGCTTTGAGTTCAAAAGGAGTGGTGCAGATGTTGATAATCTTTGTCAAACCCACTTCCTTGGCACGTTTCAATAGCGGTATAGGATCAATTCCTTCAGATGTGAGATGAGCATGAGAGTCGATCAACATCTACTGTGAATTTCCCAACTTATTTAAATAGTCGTGAATCACCTTCGAGTTGAGCGTCTGCGGCAGAATGAGAGGCGGCTTCGATGTGTCAGCAGGATAAAGCACATAGACCGGCACTCCTGTGCGGCCCAACTTCTCCAACTCCTTCGAAATCACAGGATCCTTGTTGGTCCAATCCGCTGTCATCGTCACCACATGCTTAGCTTCAAATTCCTTCTCAGAATTATGGAGCGGCACTTTGTTAGCCTGACAAATCAAACACCACTTTGCTGTAAAGTCAACGAATACAGGCTTGCCCTCAGCTCGCAATGCAGCAACTCTCTCAGGGGTGTAATGCTCCCAGCTTCCAGCAACCTGTTCTTTTTGTGTCGATGCTGGGAATGCGGCGATTGTATGGTGTGTAGCAAACGCCGCTGAACCAACGAGGAGTGCTGTCAAGATTGTAGCAATAGTACGGGTCTTGCGCTTTTTCACCGGGGTAGCAAAGCGACCATAAATCCATGCAGCAACAGCTGCAATCACGAGGCCAATCATGAGCACAAAGAGCGCAATGTGACTCGTTTGAGCGGCAAAAACCCAAAGCAGCCAAGTCACCGTTGCCATCATTAAGAAGCCCATAATCTGCTTGAAAGTGATCATCCAATTACCCGGCTTTGGCAAGAAACGGACTAGGTTAGGAAAGGCCGAGAAAAGGAGATAAGGAGAGGCCATCCCAAGACCCATCACTGTGAAAATCAGCATCGACAATACCGGAGGCAGCGTCATCGCAAAGCCGAGCGCCGGACCAAGTAGCGGTCCTGTACAAGGTGTTGCCACAAGCGTCGCTAAAACCCCACTCATGAAAGAACTCATATAAGGGGAAGATTTGACCTGCGTTTTCGATCCGAGTGAAACAAGCGATGTGCCCAACTCAAAGACGCCGAAAAGACTCAACCCTAGCAAGAAGAGCACACCCACCATCGCAGCCACAAAGAGCGGCTCCTGCAATTGGAAGCCCCAACCCACACCATGACCAAAAAGTCGTAGAGTGAGCAGTATGCCTGAAAGTACCCAGAAAGAGGCTATGACGCCTAGGGTAAAGACCCCACCATGTTTGAAAATTTTACGGCGGCTCTCACCTGCCATCTTGACAAAACTGAAAATCTTAAGCGCGATGACCGGCAATACACAGGGCATCACATTGAGAATCAATCCCCCTAGAAAAGCAAAAACAAGCGCAACCCCTACCCCTGAAAGGTGGCCTGAGGCAAATTCACGGATTTTTGTATCGACATGATAGACAAGCTTATCCGTACTATTCTTGTTTGAAAGAACTAGAACACCTGAAAGCTCGCCCGCTTTCTCTTTACCCTGCTTAAGATTCAAAGTCACGCCGCTGCGATCGATCTCCAACTGCTGAGGTGCGCTATAATCAATAATATCTTTCTGTAAGGGATAAAACTCCGCCTTTTCTACATCAGCTGCAGAGACTGGAGGTTTAAAATTGATGGCAATCTCTCCCTTCTTTACTTTAGCAGTCACTGGAGCATCTACTTTTTGAGGCACTCGTGCACGAGCTGCAGTAAACTGTGCCGCGACATCACTATTCATTTCCGCTTGGGGGGCTACAGGAAGGGATAGATCTAGCGTAGCACTCCCTGGCTGACAAGATTCTTTACAGGCAAGCCAGCTCACATCAGCTTTGATATCGATCTTCTCACCTTTATAATTGGCAGGGGGCGTGATCTCAGTCAAAAGCGTGACAGAATTGGTATAGCCAAAGCCGACCACCGTTCCATCAGAAATCTTTTCTGGATAGGGCCACTGAATGGGACCCGCATGAAAGCCCTCGGGCAAATGCCAATCAATCTTTGTTGGAATCCCCGCATCACCCGGATTATACCAATAGGTATCCCAGCCCGGCTGCATTTTGAGCTGAACAGCCACCCAAAAAGGCTTTCCAGCCTCTACCGTCTTGTTTTCAGATAGCAACGATGCCGTGACAGGCTCGCCTTGCTGCTCCATCTTCTGCCCAGGCTCATGGGTCTGTCCCATTTCTGCGGCATGAAGCGGCCCTGCTGCTAAAAAAAGCACGGGTAGAATGAATCGTAAATATTTGAACGCGCGTCTCATGGTACCCCTTATTATACACCAAAATCAAGAAGTAGTAAAGAATTATTTTTGGTGGACAGTCTAAGCAATCCTTGCTATTTTCTGTGTTATGGAGATTCTCCTCTATGCCAATCCAATTGTCAATGCTTATAGTGGCTCCGATTTATTCGGAAAATTAATTTTTATAGCGATTTTTCTTCTGTCGATTGCGACCTGGATTATCTTTATTAAAAAAATTATTATAAACCGAAAGACCCGCCGCCTAGGCTATGAATTCCAGCAAAAATACAGCTACCTCGATCTTACTTTGAAACCTGGGGATCATCCCTTTGGCGCCCTCTATTCAACACTGCAGAAGACAGCAGGCCTCCTCCTACAGAAGCAGCAGGGATTGACAAGTAGCGATATCGCCTTCATCCGCGCCTATCTCCAGCAATCCGTTTCGGTGCAACTCGATCAGATGGAGAGAAAGTTGCCCCTCCTATCTACCGTGAGTAGCCTCGCTCCTTTCCTAGGACTTTTAGGAACCGTTTGGGGGATTTTGCTCACCTTCTCTGAATTGCAGGCAGGTGCTACAGCTAATGCCAATGCAACTGTCATGGGAGGGTTAGCGATGGCACTGGGCACAACTGTGGTTGGTCTCTTAGTTGCGATTCCCGCTTTGATTGCCTATAATATGCTTCGAGCTGATTTGCGCCGGATCTCACAGGAGATGGAAGATTTTTCAAACATCCTAGTCGCTTCTTTAGAGCGACATTATTGCCGATGAGAAGAGAGCTTGAAGAGAGTCAGATCAATCTCACACCTTTAATAGACGTGGTCTTTGTTATCTTGATCATGTTTATTGTGGTTGCCCCGCTGCTTGAGGTAGATAAAGTAGATTTGGCAGGTGGCATTGCTGAGGGGTGCTCGCCGGAAAAGGCGAGCAGACTTGCTATCCATGTCTTCGCCGATGATTCGATCACTATTAATCACAGGCCTGTTACATTGAAGCAATTAGCAACTGTTCTTGCGCAAGCACAGCAACGTTTTCCCGATGAACGCCCGCAGCTCTATCAAGATAGAAAAGCCACGTTTGGAACCTATCAAGAGGTCAAAAACCTACTGACTCGAGCAGGCTTTACAGAGCTGGATGTCATTCTCAAACCGGAATAATCATGCGACTTTTCTGGATTGTTACAGCCGTGCATCTCTTGATTGTCATTCTCTTTGGCATTCAAAGAAAGGAGATCGTCAAGCCTCCTGCAAAAATTGAGGTCCACACAGTCCAACTCCAACCAAAAATAAAACCCGCTGTACAACCGGCGGTACAACCTTCAGTACAAAATAGTCCAGCGCCGATTGTTCAGGAGGAGCGCTCAAGCAAAGTGCAAGTTCGAGAAAAACCGAAGGTGGATAAACCTGTTGCGCAAAAGAGTTCTAAGCCCACACCGAAGAAGCCTATCGCTCAAAAAAAGCCAGCGATTCCGGGACAAAAATCGAATGGTGAATTGAAAAGGATCCTGCAGGATAGCCTAGCTTCACTCGATAAAAAGACAAGCAGCGCGCCACTTTCTGCACCGACAAAAGTGGGTAAATTACAAAGTGAAGCGATCACTTTCATAACCTATGAGGCTTTGCTCGTAGAATACTTGCGCGAGCTTTTGGAACTTCCAGAGCCAGGTGAAGTGAAACTGCGTCTGACGGTTACCCGCGAAGGCAGAGTGCGTGCTCACACGATTTTGGAAGCAACAAAGAGTAACCGCGCATACATCGATCGTGAGATTATAAGCTTACACCTTCCTCCCTTTGAATCTCATTTCAAAGGCGAAAAGGAGCACACCTTTCCGATTACATTGAAAACTTATTGAAAAGAGTGCAGTTATCTGCTACTTTCCTCATATGTCATACATGGAACAATTGAAAGGCGTGGATTGCAAAACAAAGAGGGTGCTTTTGTGCCTGATGTTTCTCCTCGTTGCGCCCCTCTTGTTTGGAGCTGATGAGATTGTTGTCGAAGTCAAAACAAGCGATCAATTACTGCCTCTCTATCTAGGAACGATTTCTGCTTCTAAAAGCGGCTTTGACGCAAACTACTGTAAACAAATTGGACAGATACTGCAATTTGACTTTGATCACAACGGCAGAACAGCACTTCTCCCTACAAGTCCAGAGCGTGAGCAGCTAAGCCAAAGAGAAAGTTTTGATTCTGCTGCTTGGAAAAAAGCAGGAGCACAGCTTTTCATCCAGCCCACAATCGCAGATAAGCGTTTGATTTTAACTGTTCTTGATACACGCACTACAAAAGCTAAGAAGTTGAATGAGGTTGCGCTATCGGGGAATCTAGCTCATGACCGTAAGCTCGTCCACCAAGCCTCTGACACTATTTTTCTATCTCTTTTCAATGAAGAGGGCATCGCTTCAAGACGCATTCTCTACACTTTAAGAACAAAGGGCAGTAGTAATAATTCACAAGATTGGGTGACAGAGGTTTGGGAAGCGGATTATGACTTTGCGAATCAGCGTAAATTAACGACTGATCAGAAACTTTGCGTCACACCGAGTTATGTTCCCTTGCCAAATGGACAGCCACATGATTTTGTCTACGTCTCTTATAAAATTGGCCAACCTAAAATTTACCTCGGTTCGACTAAGGGTGGGGAGAGTCGCAGACTCTCTTACTTGCGCGGCAATCAGTTGATGCCTGTGATCTCTCCGCGCTTGAACAAGATCGCCTTCATCAACGATATCACGGGTAACCCTGATCTATTTATCCAAGATTTTTCAGTTGAAAAGGGTTTAATCGGCAAACCAGAACAGATTTTCCATGCACCTGGTGCTACGCAAGGGTGTCCAAGTTTTAGCCCAGATGGTTTTTCTATCACCTTTGTTTCCAATAAAGATGGGACACCGCGTATTTATATGATGCCGATACCAAGAGCGGGTGCGAGCCTCAAAGATTTAAAGCCACAGCTGATTTCGAAGAAGAATCAGGGCAACACTTCCCCTGCTTGGTCTCCTGATGGAAAGAAGATTGCTTATAGTGCGGTGACAAGTGGCGTGCGTCAAATTTGGATTTATGACATCGTGAAGCATGAGGAGTGGCAGCTAACGCAGGGCCCAATGCACAAAGAGAATCCCATGTGGGCTCCGAACAGTCTCCACCTTCTCTTTAACAGTGTAGCGGATGGAGTTGCGGAGCTTTACTTGATTAATTTGAATCAAAAAACAGCAACAAAGATCTCATCAGGGGCAGGAGAAAAACGTTTTCCTGCTTGGTAAACTTTACAAGGACATATCGATGAAGAAAATCTCTCTATTTCTACTTATCGCACTGGCAGCGACAGGGTGTGGCCGCAATTCCCGCGATGTCTGGGAAGACACGAAGACGTGTGGTCACTACATGGGTCGTGGAGTACGCTCTTTCTTTGGCAAACATGACAAGAGTGGCGAATATGGCTATTACATAGCAGGCTCAAGTTCAGGTTCAGGTGCAACAAACGAAAGTGAATTTGTGGCACTTGAAGATGCAACGGGGATGGCAAGTCTTGGCATGAGTGACTACATTCCGATTTCTCGGGAATCACCGGGAGATCCTAACAGTTCGCTTCCTGGTATCGATGGATTTTATGATCCAAGTGGCCGCTTAGCACAGCTCTTTTCAAAAGTGCATTTTGGTTTTGACTCTTTTGCGATTCAAGGAGAGGAGAATCTGAAAGCGTTGCAAGAGATTGCTCGTTATATGTCAGCACATCCTGAGACTTACGTCTTTGTTGAGGGTCATGCTGATGAAAGAGGTGCTGCAGCCTACAACTTAGCGTTAGGTTCTAGACGTGCGAATGCTGTGAGGACATTTTTGGTGCAAAATGGTGTGAATCCTGATCAGCTATTCACCATTTCCTATGGTAAGGAAAGACCGTTGGCTATGGGCCATGATGAGCAATCTCACAACCTAAACCGTCGTGCGCAGTTCAAGCTATATGATCGTTAATGCATTGCTGACACTCCTTCTGACCTTGCCACTGATTGGAGCACCTTCGATGGAAGTCCAGGAATTGAAGATGGTGCTTGATGAGCTGACTTACAAAGTGCACGGCCAGGAGGTTGAGTTCAGCCTATTACGTGAACGATTGGGAGCGTTAGAAAAGGGCACTTCGGGCCAAAAGATGATTTCTCCTCAAGAGAGCCGCCTTGCTGCGATTGAAAAAGCGCAGAAGGCGCTCTCTGCCGATTTCCAATCTCTGAAGCAGCACATTGATTCCACAAACAGCTCGCTTGTCCAGTGCCAGAAGAAGCTTGGCGAGATCGATGGTAAGTTGACTTGCGAGATCAAATCTCTGAAGCACTCACTCCAGTCCATGCTCGCGCTCTTGCAGGGAGAAGAGGAGAGCACTTCTATCTACATTGTAAAGTCTGGTGACAGCTTGGGCCAGATTGCAGTAGACCATAAAATGAGCATTAAAACTCTTAAAGAGTTGAATCAGCTGACCAATGATACGATCGTTGTTGGTCAAAAGCTTAGAGTGCGCTGATCTTTTCAAATTTATCATCCACTAATAATTTAGTTTTATGATAGAGGTCTGACCAACTAAAGGATTAGTGAAATGGCATTACCGAGGATATGCTTGCAACGCCCTCGGCGATGCATCACTCTTACCACCAAGTAATACCATTTGTCACATCATTTCTTGTAAATGGAATAAATTGCCCTTAAGAGTGCGCGAAAGCTCCTTGGGAAAACGATCTCAATCTATTCAATATTATTTTAAACAAATTGAGATCTTTCAGTCGGTGTGCCCTCGGGGAATCGAAATTTAATGGGGGCTATAGGAGAGGCTGACAATAATTAATTGTAAATTAACATCCAGTTAATAGTTATTTAATATTTTAATGCTATAATTATGTGCATGCAACTAATGCAGAACAAGTAATCAAGGAGGAAAAATATGAGTTCACAAGTAGAAAACAACAATCAGGTGCTTCACAGGTGGCAGGCTGCTAACGGTTTTAATGATTGTATAAGCAACAATAAGGGTAAAATTGCGCTGGGAGTCATTGGAGTGCTAGCATTGACAGGCCTTGGGTTAGCCTTTGGTTTACATGCAACACGTCCTGCTATGCTACATTTCTTTGGTAAGATGGTTCCACAAGCTTATCTTCACGGCAAAATCGCTCCTCTTGTAACTGCTACTGTTGGTGGTGTTGCGCTTGGAGCAATTGGAGTTGGCACAGTCTTGAAGTGTCGTCAAGCCAAACCGGGAGATAGGCGGCTAAACCTTCCAAATAAGCTAGATGATGAACCAGTGATCGTAGAGGATCCTCAGGGGCGCAGAAGTTCTAAGGATCTTGACAAAGAAATCCCAAAAGAAGATTAGCATTTTTAGTTAATTCTAATCCTTATTTCTTGGGCGGAGTAGAAACCTACTCCGCCTTTTTCTTTATCCACTTTTTTAGAAATAAATAATAAATTTACAATTAACTAATATTTATATGTTATAATTAATTTATTTATAGAGAATAACAAAAAATGCAGAGGGCATGGACAACATTACAATCATTTCTAGTACAAGGAGAGGCCATTGTTGGGCTAATTTAGGCCAACATAAGGGCAAAATAGCGGTTGGACTGTTAGTTGCCGCTGCAATGGTCGCCCTTGGCGTAGCTTTTGGATTAAACAGTACGCGTCCTGCAATCGTCCACTTTTTCACTAAAATGGTTCCGCAAGCTTATCTTCACGGCAAAATCGCTCCCCTAGTGACTGCTGCTCTCGGTGGTGTTGTAATAGGTGCATCAACAGTTAGCGCTATTGCAGCTTGCAGGAGTCGCCGACCTGCGGCCAAGGTTCATCTATTCGAACAAAATGGTAAGCCTTTTAAATTCTTGGGATCATATCCACCCATCATCTAGCGGGTTCTGCGGTGTAGTGTCAGGACTACACCGCCATTTCTTAATCTCATCTTAATCATCTAAAGGTATAATGAAACCATGGATTGCCAAGGAATTTCTAATAGGTCAAACTGCTGTAAATTGGGTATTGCTGTAGGGATCGCTTCCCTTTGCACACTCATGGTTATCGGAGTCATCTTCCGCAATCAAATCCCCTCCATCGCAAGAAAATTTGGCTCCCTCTATACCAACGCCCCCCTGAAGATCCAGCTCCCTCTAGTCGCAGCAAGCGCAGCTATCGCTACCTTTCTCCTAGGTAGCTCAACCTATCTCTGCTACCAAAAAATGCAGACGCAGCTCCCTGATATTATAAGCCAGCCGGGATCAGAAGATAGATTCGAATAATTATATATATTTTTTTATTTTTAACTTAAATTTAACATTTTTTTGCTATAATAGACTTAAAATTATAGAACAAGGTGTTGAAAATGTGTCTTTTGCCCGATCACTGGAGAAAAAGTGAAGCAGTCACTAGATCTCATCTTCCTTTAGAGGCAGATGAAGAGCATGCATGTGATTGGCAAACTCATATTCTCCCAACAGACCCCCTTTCCCAGGGAAAGCGGAAGCGCGATCTCATGATCGTGGGATCTGCTCTTGCTGCAATAACTGTTATCGCAATCATCCTAGGTGCACGTTATGGCGCCCCACATCAGTGGCACTCTTTTGCAAATTTTGCCAAATCCCATCCCATGGCTCTTGCAGCTCCCATCACCGCTACCGCCATCATCGCTGCAGCTATCTTAGTTGGCAAAATCAGCAAAAAGAAAGAAATCGTCACACTGATCGCCTTGTCTGCGCTTTTAGGACTTTCATTAGCTGTTCTCCACATCCACGCACCCGCTGCTTTTAAATACATCCAAGCTCACCCTCAATTAATAGCAGCCCCTCTTGTTGGTTACTCAATCGTACGGCTCACTCATCACCTCTTAAAGCAAAAAGAAGCAAAGCTTGCGCATCCAGAGACAAAGCTCAGAGAACAGATTGAAACGACAATACAAAAGGCAAATGATATTTCTATTGTCACAGATAAAGAGCTTTCTAACCCCCTTCAGGCCCGGAATATGCTACAAGATTTGAAAAAGAAGAGCGCTTCTGAATTGGATTCCTACAGAATAAAAGCAGGACTTATCGCCACAGCTGGCCTCATTGCCTTGATCGGGATTTCTCTCTTGGGTTGTCCTCATGTTTACCCATCTATCGGCAATTTCTTCAAACATAATTGGCAGAAGATCTTAACAGCCGCTGTACCGACTGTTGGTCTAATTGGTGTCACCAGCGCTGCTGTTTGGGCATTCAATCGGGGCGAGAGAGCTACAGAAGATGCGAATGCCTATTCTTTAGAGGGTACTACACAAAAAACTCAAAGAGTTTTCCAAGCAAACCAATATGACAAGAACCGTCAAATGGAAGAAGAGAGATACAAAAGGGTTGTTGATTGTTTAATTGAACCCGCCGTCCGCTGGTCACCGCCGACTGAGGAAGATGTAAGAAATGCTGCAAAAAAAGATCTTTCCTCTGTCAAGCTCTTACAGTTAATCGCAGAAAAGCTTGGAAAAAGAAGCGATGCCGCACTCTTCAAGCAGATTCACGATGGAGTCTCCGACGAAGAATTGGCCGAACAAATAATTGCAAAACAGGGGGATATTTGGGACCTCCTAAATGGTTCTGAAATGGTGAGAATCACCCACGAACTTTACAAAACTATCCAAGATTTAATCTCTATTCAGGAGCCCTCTGATTTTGACATCTTACAAATTGCTGCTAAAAAGGCAGGTATGGAAAGTCATGTTAACCTCTACAGAACTCACCAAAAATCTTTAAATCAAGAAATTAGATCTGGTGTAGCAGCAGAAAAAATGGCCGCTATATTGAATGAGGGATTCGAAGACATGTCTGACGATGATCTTAACGACATAGCTCTTAATAAACCTGAAAAAATTGAACAACTAATCTCAATAGCGAGCGAAGGTCGCTGTACAGTAGCTTTAAAGCGGTTAAAAGACGCTCAAATAGTAGCTAAAAGCTTGAAGGATTTGTATGCGCTTATAGAAAAAAGAGTTAGAGCGGAAAGAGCATTAGATCAAATTGCAGAAGAACTAGGTCAACGATTGGATACGATTTCTGATGGTGAACTTAAAAAAATTATTATCAAAGATCATAGAAAATTAAACTCGCTCCTTACTATCGCTAAGCTTGGCCGTAACCGAGAGGTTTTACAACGTTTGTTGACCGTGAGCGCGGAAGCAAAATTTGATGCGATGGACAAAGAGACAGTCCTCCAGCACCTCGCTGATCGGGCACTCGAAGGGGACCAAGCTTATTTCGAGATATACAGGGTTATAGCTACTAAGGGTCAAATTGATTCACTGTTTTGGGAGAGGCAAAAGCTCATTGCTCAGGGAAAGCTAACCCGACCGATGGATATGGGCGAACTTGCTCGCAGCGACCTCAGGGCTACACTCGATCCTGATAACTTCTATTGGATATTGTCTCAAATAGCTCCCGAGGGCTGTGAAAGTATCACTCCCCAGTCATTCGAGGGTCTTTCAACCAGGGAAAAATACGTTTTAGTAATTGCTGCTCGCAAGGCTGGATTGGAAGGAGTTGCCGAGGAACTCTGGCGATTGTTGTCTATAAAATGAGCTTCAGACCATTCAGTAGACCGGAGTAACTTTAAGACACCTCCAATCTTGATCTCATCTTAATCTCTAATAATGTCACAATAAGAGGCAGATAGGGCGGCAAATTTTTGAGATCTTTTCTCGCTCATGTTTTTAAACATGAGGAAAAAAGATCTCTAAAAGGTGCCCTGCTAGGTGGCTCTGATTTGCGACATGATTTTGTTGCAAATTCTATAAATCGCTCTCGGCAAATATCTGGTCTTAATCTTCTCTTGTTTAGATTAATAATAATTTTTTCAAAATCTAATATTATATAAATAATTGTATGTTAGAATAGTTGCATATTAAAAATATTTCACGGAGGAAATAAATTATGTCATCAATTAATCCAGGCTACGGTGGACTCAATAAGGCCCCTGTTTCGGACAGATTCGCAAAAGCCCGTGTAGCCGTAAAAAAGGAAATCGAGAGCGGCGGAAAGTTAGTCCCACAGCAAGAAACTACCTCTCCTACAAGTCTACAGTTGAGAAATAAAGAAGTAAAGCAACTTAAATTTTCGAAGGCTCAAACACCTTCTCCGGAAGCCTTACTGCCTTTTGCAGATAAACCAATTCAATATACGACTGAAGATGAAATAAATACGTTGCCTGAAAGTGAAAGCAAGAAAATAGCAGCCCTAAATGCATATCAAAATCTCAGAAAAGGAGACGAAGCTGCTAAAACTGCTGAACGACGTGCTGAACTCATGCAAACCGCTGGAAAGGTGATGGCTTTTGTCGCAGTAGGAATGCTTCTATTTGCATTCATGGGCATGACAGGCGGTTTTAAGCACGCTCCTCTTTTGAATAATGCTCTACTTGATGGAGCTGCAGTCGCAGGTGCTGGAGCAGGTATTCTTGGAGCTGCTCTTTGGGTCAAGGGTCGCAACAAAGAAAATGAGCTTTACAATAAAAAGCAAGCTAGAGTTAAAGAAGCGGGGGAAATTTTTAAAGCCAAAGAGCGCCAAAGAGTTGCTAATTTCGCCTCTGAAGCTTCTCCTCAAGCTTCTATTGCATTAGACGACGACACACGTTCCAATAGTTCAAGTAGCTCCAGAGCAAGCTCTCCAATTGATAGACCTATAATTGTATTAAGACATACAGATGATATTAGAGATAATGCAGAAGCCCTACGCAAACTCCACAAAGATGTTTCTGGAACTTATGATATCACAACTAAATACTACGACAAAGATCAAAAACTCATTTTGCAATCTCTTAAGTGCATACGTGATAATAGAAACTTGATTATCTATTCTGATTCTGAAGGTAAGGAGATCGGAGTAGAAGTCCTCGCTAATAGTGACGATCAAGGCATTTTAGGTCGTAAGAAGAAATAAATAAGTAACAAGGTGAGCAGCTTAGCTGCTCACCCGCCTTAAAAGAGGAATTAATAATGTTTGCCCCACTTTTGACAGCCTTTGTCCCACAAAACAATAGCAGTCTGCAAGGTTTTGAAGAAGCTGCCTTAGATCTTACAAGCGCTACCTGCTTTCATGAGAAAAGAGCTATTTTGGCAGCTGTAGTTAGTTTAGTCGCATTTGCTGCCATTGGCCTTGGTCTTTCTCACGCAGTTAGCAGTGCGTCTCTCATCCATTATGGAATCCCTACAGCAGTTGTTTTAACTGCGGGACTTACTACCTATGCAGGTCTAGACAAAAAGGCTTTAGAAATCAAAGAGCTGAAAATCCAGAATCCAAAGAAGAATAGCCCTGGCGACGTAGAAGATTACGAGGGTTTGTAATACTGTTTGCAATAAATAATGTTACAGATGCTCGCGCTTCGTTTGGCGGCCAAGCAGCAACATCACCCCATTTTGTGGCTCAAGCCCCTCATAAATCACTTTGTAGATCACCGATGCAATCGGTAGATCTACATTGTGCTTTTTAGCTAATTGAATCGCTGATAAGCAGGTGTAAGCCCCCTCAACCACCATCCCAATCTCTTTCTTCGCCTCTTCAGGCCTCTTTCCTTGCGCAATCAAATTGCCAAAACGGTAGTTGCGGCTATATTTCGAAAGACAGGTCACACAAAGATCTCCCATCCCAGCAAGCCCATTCAACGTTTCTGACTGACAGCCGAGCTTCCCAGCCAAACGACGAATCTCATGCAACCCACGTGTCATCAACGCCGCCTTCGCATTGTCCCCATACCCCAAACCATCCGAGATCCCACAAGCGATCGCAATGATATTCTTCATCGCACCGCCAATCTCAATCCCATCAATGTCACTATTCGGATAAACCCGGAAAAAAGGCGTAGAAAAAGCCTCGTGAACCTTTGCCATCACTCCTTCATTATAAGCACTGCATGCTACAGAAGTCGGATGGCCCTGCAAAACTTCCATCGCAATCGATGGACCGCTCAAACAGCCAATCTTTTGGCGATGCTCTTCTCCCAAAACTTGAAGCACAACATCCGTCAAAAAAAGCCCACTATTTTGCTCAATTCCCTTAGATGTCAGAATAATCGGGCAATCAGGGATGTGGTGGCGCTTGATCGTTTCAAAAACAGGCCGTATCCCCGCCGAAGTCACCCCTTCAATCAATAGATCCTTGCCATAGAGAACATCATCGATTTCCGTTGTAAAGGTGAGGTTTTTCGGGACGGGAAAACCCGGAGCACGTGGATGCTCCCCCTTCGTACGCAAATGGTCAATCGTATCCTTTTCTATACTCCAAGCAACAACCTCATAACCCTCCTTGCCGGCAAGAAGAGATGCCAGTGTATACCCCCAGATGCCCACTCCCAAATATCCAATCTTCACTCTATATATCCTTCATGTGGCAAAAGCTGCCCCTTCCACTTCTTCAAGAACTCCGCCCTCGGATAATAAAATTCTTGAGAAAGCTCAAAATGGGCCCCTTGTGGAGGAGCTACTCCCGTCACTTCAGCAAAGATTTGACGGTCTCGCTCTAACAAAGCAGCTTGAACACTCTCTATACTATCCTCTCCTACCAAATTTTTCAAGGGAGCATAAAAAACAGCCCTATCAACCAATAACGGCTGAACCTTCGTCGAAAAAAGAAATGCATCAAAAATAAATTTTTCATACTTGTGCGCAAATGGCTCCTCCGGATATGTCACATGCCCATCGACAAATCGCGCAGAACGCTTTTTTGCCAGATGATAGGGAAGCTCCTTGCCCGCTACTTTTTTCATGAAATCCAAGGAAAAAATGATCAATCCTAAGTTGAGATAGCGATAGAGAAATCCCTTCTCATCTTTCGCCTCCTTCTGCTCCTGAGGAAGCTCTGTATACTCAACAATGGCGATCTTTTTTTTCGATTCAATAACCACACCCATCTTCTCATTCGCATCTCTTTTTTCGGCCACAAGCAGGGTTGCATCTACCTTCTTGCGAAAATGGACGCCAATCGGAATCGGATCAAAAGGTAATGCTTGGATATTGTCTATAGGTATAAGTTGCACAGCCTCAATACCATCTCTCTTCCAGCGGTACCAGAGTCCCGAGCTCTCCATACACTCAAAGAGAGCGCCGTTGCCATCAGGGCCTTTTGCGATGGTACTCGGTCCAGAGAGAAAAGGCTTATGATTCTCATCCAAGAGTTCACGCTCGCTTTGTGGGAAAAAAGCGAGCTGATTGGAATTGAGTCCAAAGAAGTGGTTTTCCCGAAAGTAGTCGATGATGCGACTATGGTTGAGGGGAGAGGTCATGAAAGCTACCGAAAGCGGACGACCCGCTAACTTGGAAGCTGCCAGCACCCTCTCTGCGACTACTTGAAAAAGAGTCTTTTTTTGGAAAAAAGTGATCGCTGTGCAGCCTTTGACCTCTTTTGGGTTGAAACGACTTCCCTGGCCACCGGCGAGAATGATCACGCCGACTCTACCTTCGGCTATTGCACGCCTGCCCCGCTCAATATCTTCACTATTCCACCCCTCAATGCATTTTTGAAGGGGAGCATATTCACTTTGGCGGCGCTCTTTAACCTTCACCTTTTCTCCTTTTCATGATGCGCTGATTGTAGTGAAGCTCTTCTAATTTTTCGACCACTTTCTGCTCTTTAGAGGCTTCTTCTAAACGCTTTTGAAGACCCTCTATTTCCACTTCCAATTGCTCTCTTTTCTGGATAATTTGGGGAAGTGCCTCTTTCAAACTTTCAAGGAATTGTTCGAGAGTTCGTTCTCGTTTAATATCTCCTTTTCTACGCGCCTGTCGGCTCTCTTCTTCTAGTTTGAGACTTTCTTCTTCGATTGAAAGCTCTCGCTCGAAGAACCAGCTCCTCTTTTGCATCCGCTCTGCCAACTCCATCTGCAGTTTTTTCACAGCCATTTGCCGCACATGAAGGAGTTTCATACCACCTCTTCTAACTTCCGCGGGCTGCCCGGCTCTTGGAGGAAGCTCAGAATTCTCTCCCTTTTCGCAATCGCTTCATCGATCTTTGGATCACTTCCCGAAACATAAGCGCCGATTTGAATCAGCTCTTCAGCTTCTCTATAGCTATGCAGAAGTTTGCGCAACTTGTGCGCATTTTTCATTTGCTCAGGAGAAACGAGATGAGGCATCAATCTGGAGAGACTCTTCAATATGTCGATCGGCGGAAAATGGGAGGCTTCAGCCAGCTGCCTTGAAAGATGGATATGTCCATCGAGTAGGCTCCGCATCTGCTCGGGGATCGGGTCGCCCCACTCCTCTCCCTCATCGAGGATGGTGTAAATGCCTGTTATCGATCCTTTTTGATTGGTTCCAGCCCTTTCCAAAAGTTTAGGCAGCTCTGCAAAGACTGAGGGAGTATAGCCTCTATTGGTAGGGGGCTCTCCAATCGCGAGGCCGATCTCGCGCAGCGCCATTGCATAGCGCGAGATCGAGTCCATCATGAGCAAAACATCTTTGCCTTGATCCCTAAAGTACTCAGCAATCGCCATCGCTACGTAGGCGCCTTTGCGCCGCAAAAGAGCGGGTTGATCAGAGGTAGCTACAATAACGACAGAACGACTCAAACCTTCTGGTCCTAGATCATTTTCAATGAAATCGCGCACTTCACGCCCTCTTTCACCAATGAGAGCAATGACATTGATATCACTCTCTGACTCACGAGCAATCGCACCCATCAATGAAGATTTCCCCACACCCGGAGCGCTCAAAATGCCGATTCTCTGACCCCGACCAATCGTGAGAAGTGAATCGATAGCCTTGATTTTGGTTGGGAGCTTCTCTTTGATGGGACGCCTTTCTAAAGGAGCTGGCGGCGAAGCTGACACTGGATAAAATCTTTCAGGAACAATGCTGGGTTTGCCATCGATTGGATGGGCAAGGCCATCCAGAACACGGCCGCGCAATTCGAAACCAACAGGAACGCGGTGCACCTCGTTTGTAGGAAAGACTTCACTCCCAGGAGCGATGCTACCCACATCTCCAAGCGGCATGAGAAGCACTCTATGCTCTTTAAAACCCACAACCTGACAGGGAAGTCTCTCCCCACGTTTCCCGTGGATAATGCAGATTTCTCCAACAGAAGTCGCAGGGCCGCTCGATTCGATCAAAAGACCGATCAATTGGGTCACGCGGCCACTGATTTTATGGCCCTTCCACTGCTTCACTCTCGCGATTTCAACTTCTAACATTTTAAATCTTCTAAGATGTGAGAGAGAGTGGCGTTGAGAAGACCACTTTTTGCCTCGATTCTGCAGTCACCCTGTGAAAGAGTGGGATCTGCTAAAAAGGAGACACTCTGAAGTTGCCTACTGCCTAGCGCTTCCCAATCTGCTGGCGCGAGAAAGACCTTGAGCTTCTCATCGGAAAAGGCGTTCATCGCTTGGTCTAAAAGAGAGTCGACCATAGCCTGCATACTTTCCTTATTCTTCAATTCCTGTCTGATCACACGTTCAGCGATCAAAAGAGAGAGTTCGATAAGCTCTGGCTTCATCTGCTCGAAGAGCCGTTTCTTCTGTTCCAATAGACGCTCAGAGAGTCGTTGTAGCAGTGCAACGAGTGAGGCTGTCTCTTGAGAAGCCTTCTCATATCCTTGCTTTTCACCCGAAAGCTCCCCTCGCTCTTTGGCTTTGCGGTATTCTTCAGCAAAAAGCGTTTCCAGTATCTTTTCGCGTTTTTCAGCAACGAGCTCTCGATTCGCTGTCAAATAGAGTTCTTGATCCACTATAGCGTCGCGCAAAATCATAATTCATCCTTCTCCATTTCGGCTAAATGATGCAAAACAGCCTCTTGGTAACCTTCTGGAAATGAGGCGACCATTTCTTCCGCACGCGCAGGTTCCATATAAGAAAGCATCCAAGCAACAATTTCAGGATCTTCATCTTTCAAACTACGCGCTAATACTCCCATGTCGACTTTTGTCGCCATTTTCAGCAGCTGCTGCTCTTTATTTTTACGCACAAAGGGAAAAGCGATCGCCACTGCTATACCCAGCATCGTCACAAAGAAAATGATGTTGAAAAGACCAAAGCGCTTCTGAACCACAGCCACACTCTTTTTGAAAGGGATGGGATGGATAGAAACCTCTCCTAAAAATGCAAGAGCCGCTTCGATTGTGGGTAGATTTTCAACAGATTGGTCGATAAAAATCTTGCCGCCTTCCACCAAAAAATGTTCCGGACCTACCATCTTGTCTAAAAGAGTCGTGATCTGATCCCGTAGATGCGCTTCATCAATCACACTTTGATTCTCACCATCGATCGCTTGATAAAGACGTCCTGTAGTATCGGAGATGGCGACCATGGAAGCTTCTAAGCCCCTGACTGCACCCGCTAAGTGGAAAGTGATGGCGCTCAACTGAGAATCACTCATTTTGGCGCCTGGCATCAATGTCAGAATGACGGACGCTTTAGTTTTGTACTGCTGGCCCCCAAATTTTCTCGAAGGCGCTAAATCTAAAATCACACGCGCGCTTTTGATATTGTCAAAACTTGCGATGTCTCTTTCCAGCTGTCCCTTCAAAGCGCGCATTTCCAACACCTGCAACTCTTTCTCTCCCTTGATCCAGGTATTTGAATCAAAAAGCTCAAAACCTTTGTCCTCTTTCAAGAAGGTGATCTCATCGCGCAGAGATTCGGCTTGATTGCTTGCCACTAAAATAGAGCCACTCTTCTCTTTATAGGAAATTCCAGAGCTGTCTAAAAAACGTTTGATCTCTTTTTCATCAGAGGAAGCAAGTCTTGTGTAGCTTCCACTATTGTGGATCATGGTCAATGCGAGTACGGTGCCCAAACAAACTACAACAGCTATTAGGGCAATTTTTTGTAAAGGTTTGGCGTTTTGCCAAATAGAGTAGAATTGACGTAATACATCTCTCATATCTATAGTACTACCTTAGATCGATGAAAAAGTCTATTACTGTTCCCTATAATGAAATTTTACCTACTAAGAAAGCGCATGATGTCTTTCTTTTTCAGGAATGTGCTGCACTTTCTCAAAACTATGATGTGACACTGCTTTGCGGCAAGGGTTCTTTGCCAGATGGTCAACTTTTTGATCACTATGAGACCAAACCTTTTAGAATCAAACGGCTGCCCATCATCCGCAAAAATAATTTTCTGAATTTGAGCTGGAATCTTCCCTACTTTGCGTTTTGCCAGCGGCATTTAGAAGGAGTCGTGATTCTCAGCGTATTGAAGCAAGCGGCCTACCATCTGAGAAGAAAGAAGCCGAACTGTCACTACATCTATGAAGTGCACCAGTTGACTTCCTATGATGGTAAATTATCTGCACTTGAGCAGGAAGTCTTTGACCGCGCAGACAGAATCATTGTCTCCACTCATCAATTGAAGGAGTGTATCGAGACAAAGACAGCGATTGATGTGATCCCTTTAGCAGTCAATCGAACAAAATTGCCCCGTTTAGAAAAGTCTGATCCTTTTGTCCTCACTTATGTTGGGCAGCTTTACAAAGGCCAAGGAGTGGAAGAGCTATTGGTAGCTTGTAAGGATATTGAATTGCGGATTGTGGGGGGGAGGCCTGAGGAGATTGAGAGATTAAGGCCCTTGAATCCCCGAGCGAAGTTTTATGGATTTTGTGCTCCTTCGAAGATTGAAGAGATTATTCGAGATAGTCATGGGTTTGTTGCGCCCTTTGAGCTGACTGGTCGGATGCCTTATGTGGCACACACTAAGTTGCACGAATATGCGGCGTGGGGCAGGCCATTTATTGCGCCTGATGCGGCAGTTGTACGGGAGCATTTGAGTGAGGGGGTTGTTTTTTTTAAGCGAGGGGAGCTTGCCGAGGCGATTGAGCGGTTGCGTAGAAATTATTCGGAGTTGTACAGCCAGGCTATGCCCGATTTTTCTTGGGCTAAAAGGGTCTCTCTCTATAGCAAGACTTTGAATCGGCTATAATACAGATAATAGACATCTTGCATAACCAAATTTTCGTGCCCGTGAGGGTGCCCGACCTATCTACGTATCATTTTGATCAACATAGACACAATACGGATCATGAATTCCCGTCCCTTGGTTTGGTGTTGCTCATCTATTAACTGCAATCTCTGACATACATCCAATAAAACCTTTTTTCCTGGCAAAGCGAACCTCTTATCTCGAACCAATACTTCTTCTATCCATTTGTCATTTCTATAACAGGCACTTTCACTAAGGCCATAACTCCGGCCGAGATGAAAAATAGGTTCTCTATTCTCTCAAATATTCCAATGTCATAAGCAATTTATCCTGAAGGTTCAGATGCGAAGGCTTCAAACCTTTTTTCATGCGTTGATGCTCATCCGCATGAACCACACTCGCCATGATTTGAAAAACTGACTTCAATCTACTAGATGGCAACGCCTTGATCGTGTCATATTTTTGCACACAAAACTCACACTTGTAAAACAAGCGTTACATTATACTAAAGCTTCAGTTATATGAAAATTGGGTTATGCAAGATGTCTATTTAAAGCGGAATGCGGTCGCCTTGCATCGGGAAAATAAATTCCACACTCAAATCACTCGAAGCCCTTATCTGATCCACAATCTGCTCTAATGTCGTTTGTCTTAAGAGCGACTCTTTGCGGTGTGTGACGATCACTTTCAAACCATTCAGCGAGCCTCCCACCTCTAACTCCAGCTGACGCAACTCTTGAATCAGCATTTTTGGATTGAGATGACCATAGATCACCTGCTCAGAATCTAGATCGGGTACAGAACATTCAAGCAGCATCCCCTGTAATTTACCCTCTCTTATGAGAGGCGCAATCCTTTTCCAAATGTGGGCGAGATGCTTTTCTTTTTCCAAAACATCAGGCGAAGTATCTCCAAAATAGAGCAGGTATGAGTCTTTGTACTCCAAAAGAAAAGCCGTAGAAGGATAGTCATGAGGATGGGATAACCGGTGGCTCTCAACTTTGAATTTAACGTGTGGCAACTCCACCATTTCATGCAGAGGGGTACGCACATATTGGTACTTCTTCAATATGGGCTCTCTTCCCTCACTTCCATAGTTGGGCCAGATCACATTGTTGAAGATATGATCACTCAAATCTTTGATCGTAGAGTCTGTTGCTGCAATAAATTTGTGTCCCGAATCGACTTGGGAGTTGATCACAAGGGCTGCAATATGGTCCAAGTGCGCATGCGAAATCAGGTACCCACGCACCTTTTTCAGAAAGACTTCACCCACAGCAGTCAAGGCGCCACTCTCACAATGGAAATCAATCAAATTGCCCCGCTCACCTGCAACAATAATCCCATTGAGCAGTGTACCCGCATCGATGATCAGCGCTTCATCAGGATTGTCGATCGGATAAACCATGTAGCCGGAGATGTCACTTTCACGTGGCCCCCCTGTACAGCCAAGGGCAATGACTTTAAATTTTGGCTCCATGGACTCTCTTCTCCAACTGGTCAAGCTGCTCTCTTATCTCTACCGGCAGCCTCTCCCCAAATTGGGACAAATAGCGCCTCATTTCTACAACTTCATCCAACCATTCCTGCCGATTTATATGAAAGAGTTCTTTTTCATCCACATTCAAAAAAGAAAGATCTAAAGAGCCCAAAGCTGGCAAATATCCAATCGGCGTCATCACCCCCTGGCCTACACACTCTAGCCTTTCAAATATCCATTTCAAGACACGGATATTGTCTCCAAATCCTGGCCAAAGAAATTTGTGGTCTTTTTTGCGAAACCAATTGACATAGTAGATTCTAGGAAAATTTTCCCTGCCCATTTCGAGCCAATGTTTGAAGTAGTCTCCCATGTTGTAACCACAAAAAGGCAGCATCGCAAAAGGGTCGTGACGCAATTTCCCCAATTCACCAGTCGCTGCTGCTGTCGTTTCAGAAGAAACTGCAGCGCCTAAGTAAACGCCATGATTCCAATCAAAAGCTTCCGTCACAAGAGGCACCGTCTTACTTCTGCGTCCACCGAAGATAATGGCGGAAATAGGCACACCTTTTGGATCCTCCCAAGCAGGATCAATCACAGGACATTGACTGGCAGGTGTTGTAAAGCGGGAGTTTGGGTGAGCAGCTTTATTGCCACTTGTTGGAGTCCATGGCTCATTCAGCCAGCTTGTTAAATGAGCTGGAGCCTCTTTTGTCATCCCTTCCCACCACACATCCCCCTCATCTGTGAGGGCAACGTTTGTAAAAATCGAGTGTGAACGACAGGTTTTTAAGGCGTTGGGATTCGACTCAGCCGATGTCCCTGGGGCGACTCCAAAGAAGCCCGCTTCGGGATTGATCGCCCACAATCTGCCATCTGTGCCCACTTTCATCCAAGCGATGTCATCGCCCACACACTCCACTTTCCACCCGGGAAGTTTCGGCATCATCATCGCCATATTGGTTTTCCCACAAGCACTTGGAAAGGCTGCCGCCATGTAATGCTTTTTTCCTTCAGGATTGCTTACCCCGACGATCAGCATATGCTCAGCAAGCCAGCCCTCTTCTCGTCCCATGACTGAGGCGATGCGAAGCGCGAAACCCTTTTTGCCCAGAAGCGCATTCCCACCATAACCACTGCCAAAAGACCAAATCGTCTTCTCTTCAGGAAAATGGACGATGTGGATATTTTCAGGATTACAAGGCCAAGTAGAATCTTTCTCACCTGTTTTGAGAGGTTTGCCAACACTGTGATGACAGCGGATAAAATCAGCGCCTTTCTCGATCATATCGAGAACAGCTTTACCCATACGGGTCATGATCTTCATGTTGCAAACTACATAAGGAGAGTCGGTGATCTCAACACCGATGTGGGCAATTTTGGAGCCAATAGGGCCCATGCAGAATGGAATCACGTAGAGCGTACGGCCGCGCATGCAGCCCTTGAAAAGCCCCTTCATCTTTTTCAGCATCACATCTGGCTCTGCCCAATTGTTAGTCGGCCCAGCATCGATCTCTTTTTTAGAACAGATAAATGTACGCTCTTCAACACGCGCTACATCACGTGGATCTGAACGTGCTAAAAAGCTGTCAGGACGCAGCTTTTCATTGAGTTTGATGAAAGTTCCATTATGGACCATCCTCTCTGCTAAGGCATGAAACTCTTCATCACTCCCATTACAGATGTACACATCCTGAGGTTCACAAAGCATTGCGACCTCATGTATCCAATCCTTCAGCTTACTCATTAGAAAATCATTGCCTTGCGCTTTTTGAATTTATCGAGATGCTCAAGAGCCTTCCCAGTTCCAAGGCAAACTGCGAGCAGAGGGTGCGGCGCAATGATGACCGGCAGTCCTGTATCTTTCGTAAGCGCTTTATCTAACCCTTTGATCAAAGCGCCGCCACCTGCTAATACCATCCCCCGCTCTACCAGGTCTGCAGAGAGTTCAGGTGGGCACTTTTCTAATGTCAAGCGGACGCACTCCACGATTTGCTGGATCGGCTCTGCCAAACATTCACGGATTTCGACCGAATTGATGCGCTTGGTCACAGGTAATCCCGCAACCTGATCGCGGCCACGCACTTCCATCTCTAATTCTTTATCGCCAAGAGGAAATGCTGAGCCAATCGTGATCTTAATTTCTTCAGCTGTACGGGGTCCGATCATCAAGTTATAGGTTCTGCGCATGTAGTTGATGATACATTCATCAAACTCATCTCCAGCGATACGCAAAGATCTCGACTCTACAATACCTCCCAAGGAGATGATCGCAATCTCAGTTGTACCGCCACCGATATCAATGATCATGCTTGCTGCAGGCTCATGAACAGGTAGGTCTACCCCAATCGCTGCTGCCATAGGCTCTTCGATGAGAATCACTTCTTGAGCACCTGCATGGAGCGCCGAATCTTCCACAGCTCTCTTCTCTACTCCTGTAATCCCCGATGGAACAGCGATCAAAATTTTGGGTCTAAACAGGCTGCGACTTGGAGTCACTCTTTTAATCAACGCTTTGAGCATCCCCTCGGCGATTTCAAAATCTGCAATCACACCATCTTTCATCGGACGCACGGCATGGATTTTTCTGGGTGTTTTTCCAAGCATTGCTTTTGCCTTATGACCGACAGAGAGCACTTCACCAGTTTCTGAATCGACAGCCACTACGGAGGGCTCACTGAGTACGATTCCTTTGCCTCTTACATAAACCAAAGTATTGGCTGTACCTAAATCAATGCCGATATCATTAGAAAAAAAGTTGAAGACTTTGTCGAAGCGACGAAAGACGCGCGATTGCACAGCTTTCAACGCTGCATTTATGGAGGAACCTTTCTTCATATTTTTTATCATAGCTCTACGTTTGTAGGAGTTCTAAAACTTCTTCCCAAGTGAGTTTAGAGATTGTCTCTTCGTCACTATCGATTACTTTCTTTACAAGTCCCTTCTTTCTCTTTTGCAGGTTCAAGATCTTTTCTTCAATAGTATTCAAAGTAATCATTTTGTAAGAAGAGACCGATTTCTGTTGGCCTAATCGGTGGACGCGGTCTGTCGCTTGATTTTCTACTGCAGGGTTCCACCACATGTCATAATGGATGACAGTGTCAGCTCCTGTCAAGTTTAATCCTGAGCCACCTGCCTTTAGCGATACAAGGAAGATGGGAATTTCTGGATCAGCATTGAATTTTTTCACAATACCTAATCTGTTCTTGCTGGAACCATCGAGGTAGGCAAATGGAATGCCTCGGCTTTCTAATTCTTCGCGTAAAATCGTGAGCATCTTAGTGTACTGACTGAAAATCACACTTTTATGACCGCCATCGATCAATGAAAGCAAAAGCTCTAGCAACATGTCATACTTGGCAGAGTCGCCCGGTTCAGCCTTTTCTTTCGCAAAAATGGCAGGATGACAGCAGATCTGTTTCAGGCGAGTCAATGTTGCCAGTACATGGATCTGGATTTTATCGAAGCCCTCTTTCTTGACCAGGCGAGAGAGCTCCTCTTTGGCTGAAGCCGCATAGGATTTGTAAAGCTCTTCTTGGCTAGGCGTCAGGTTGCAGTGGTAGAGAATTTCTGTGACAGGCGGCAAGTCGTCCAGTACATCTTCTTTCATACGACGCAGAATGAAAGGAGAGACTTTGCGTCGTAAGATGTCGAGAACCCCCTTATTCTTAGAGCCTCGGATAAATCGCTCAACAAAACGATCAAAAGTCGAGAGCAACCCCGGCATTAAGAAATCAAAGAGACTCCAAAGTTCATCGAGCGAGTTTTCGATCGGTGTACCAGTCAGAATCAGCTTATGTTTGGCTTGGATCATCTTCACAGATTTTGCATTGCGAGTCCCTCGATTTTTGATGTGCTGTGCTTCATCGAGCACAACATAGTCAAAATTGATGGTCTTATAGATTTCGATATCTTTCTGCAATAAGTTATAGGATGTGACGATGATATCGTATTGGTTGATGGCTTTCAAGAGTTTCCGTCTCACGGAAGGAATAGAGTCAATAATGAGGACTTTGGAATCAGGATGAAACTTATGAAACTCCTCTTGCCAGTTGTAAAGTAAAGAGGTTGGACAAACAATCAAAGAGGGTATGTTTTTTCGACTTTGGACAATCGCAATGATCGCCTGCAAGGTCTTTCCCAAACCCATGTCATCGGCTAAAATCCCGCCAAGATGCATGTCTCTCAAACGCTGTAGCCAACGGACGCCCTCTTCCTGATAGTTGCGCAAAGTTGCTCGAATCTCTTTAGGTACAGGGAGAAACGTCATCTCTTTCTCCCCTAAAATCTGCTTTTGAATTTCACGCAACTCTTTGGTCATCGTGAATTTAACCGGGAGATCTTTACCCTGTAAAGTCGTCAAACTCCAGAGAGGTCTATATTCGACGTGATCTTCCAGCTTTTTCAAACCGATTTCGTCAAACAGCTGTACAATGGGGGAGATTTTTTCTAAATCGAGAACCAAGATGCGAGGCATCCGGCCTTTACCCTGATCTATCTCAACATAGCGTCTTTTGGCTGCTACACAATCCCATAGCAGATCAAGGCGCACACCTTTGAGGTGGCCCGTCACCTTAAGCTCTACAGCGTAACTGGAAATTTTGTCTGAAGTTGAGAGTTTGAGCTCAAATGTTGAATCGTCGTAAACAAATTGCTCTTTGAGATTTTCGGGGCAATCAAAGGTGATCCGGTCTTGAAACCGCGGGATCACTTCGGTCATGAACTCGACGATTTTTTTCTCGCTTTTGACACGGTAGACCCCTTCCTTTTCATCGAAAAGAAAATCTTCAAAGACCTCTTCGATAATCCGTCTTTCTTCTACGAGATTCCGCGCTAAGATCCCACCCTTATCAACAAAGGAGATGATCTCTTCATATTTCAATTCCGAGATTGCGGCAGGCACCTCAACCTCTCCATAGACAAAGAAGAGTTTTGCCTCCAACTCTCCATTGAGGTAGTGAATGGCGCATTTTCCTTTCACTTCAGTTGTAAATGGTAGGGTTACAAAGCGGTTGATTAAAAGCGGATTGGTCACCTCGGCATAGTTACGCAAAACCGGGAGAGCATTTTCAACAAAGGTTCCAAAAAGCGGCTCTGGAATCGCAACATCGCGTAGCTTCATGATCTCACGCAAATGCATCCTCTTGATCGCTTTGGGGAAGCGGAAGTAGGTATTTTTGTAGAGAAGCCCAGGTTTTGCGGTGGGGAAGAGCTGCACCTCTTCAGGAGCCACCTCTTCTTCATCAACAATAAGAGATGGTTTTAGCAATAATGTAGGACCCGGGGCTTCCAAATACTCTAGAGTACAACAGATGTGGGCTGGGGAAGAAGAGAAGCAGATCGGCTCTTCTAAATTGCCCCAAAAGAGCGATGGAAGAGGCAATGACTCTTTATCGACCTGTCTGCCTTTAGTAATGGCAATATCATAGACTCGGCTTAAAAGCTGGCCAATACTTTCCTGAGCAAGAGAGAAGGAGCGCCCTTGCGCTGCTTGAGCATGATCGACCAAAATCGTCAAAATTTCTCTTCCAGCTTCATCAAAAGAGTTGGTCGTGAAGAAATAGCGCTTTCCATTGAGGTAAATCGGTTCTTTGAAATGGACAGCATTTAAGAAGCCAGTGACATCGGGGATGAAAAGCGGCTTCGAGCGGGAGGGGAGTCGAAGCGCTAGTTGCACAGCATTTTCACCAAAAAGAAGGGCTAGCTCTGCTTTTGTCTCTTCCAACTTCTCAATTGGCAAAAAGAATGGAGAAGATCCCAGAGCTACAGCAGCTGCTTGATAGTCACAAAGCAACTCTTTTTGGTAAGCGGAATCGCGTCTTTTGACTTCGATCTCTTGAGCTTGTTCAAAGGTCTCTTTTAACTCTTTATCAACTTCGACTACACCTTCTGAATAATCGACAACGATTTGGTGGAGATTTTTTTCAAGGAAGTAGAGGAAGGCAGCGATGTGTTGACAGTCGTAGGTGTAGGTGCAATCACAGTTAGAATCGATCGCGCATGATTCAGCGCGGTCGATTTCGACTTCGCTTTCGTAGACATTTTCAAAAGCGCCACGCACGCGGGAGCTCACTTTAATAGTGCTTCCGTCCATGTGGAGGATTTTGGCCCCAAGGACACTCTCACTATCAAAAAGCTCCTTCCCCTCCTTTAATATATTAGAGGAAAAGTCCTGTCGCAGTTTGCGAAAATTGAGCATGAACGTAGTTGTACAGTTTTGCTCTCCTATTCGCAAGAAAAACTTTGCTTGTGGAAATTCCATCGAATAGATAGAATCGTAGCCCTTGAGAAGCCGACATCGCTCAGCTTTTCTTGTATGCGGGTGTAGCTCAGCGGTAGAGCATCACGTTGCCAACGTGAGGGTCGTGAGTTCGAACCTCATCACCCGCTATGGAAAAATTTGAAGATAGCTCGTTTGTAGTAGAAGCCACACAGCAGCCTGGTTGCCGCTTAGCTGTCAAAGTTCAGGTGAAGCCTGAGCGTGTAAAAAAATGCTATAAAGAGGGTGTGAAGAAGGTCAACAAGCAGATCTCCATTCCTGGTTTCCGCAAGGGAAAGGCTCCAGACTCAACTGTCATTTCTAAATATAGTTCCTATGTAGACAGCGAGTGGAAAGAGATTATTTTGCATGAAGCTCTCAATGCCGGCTTCCAACTAACCCAGATGTACCCTCTCGGAAAAGAGAGCCTCGACAGGCCAAAATTGGAGAGCTGTTCTCAAGAAGAGGGCGCTGTTGTTCTCTTTGCGTTTGAGCATTATCCTAGAGTGCCGGAAATTGATTTCACCGAAATCTCCTTGCCAAACATTGAGAAAGAGCCTGTAGCGCAAGAGAAGATCGACGAGGTTGTCTTACAGATTCAGAAATCTCATGCAGATTTCGAAGCTGTAGTGGGGCGTGTTATTCAAGAAAATGACTATGTTGATCTCACAATCGATTCGCTCGAGCAAGAGCCTCCTATGAATATAGTGAAGGATCGCCGTTTTCCAGTTGAAAAGGGTGTGATGGCTGACTGGATGCGCAAGCTGATGATCGGCAAGGAAGCTGGAGCTGTAGTTGAGGGAGTGAGCCAAAACGAAAAAGATGACAAAGATTTTAGGCCTACCAAGGTACGAATCGAAATCCTCGCTATTAAGACTATTATTTTGCCTGAGCTGAACGACGAACTCGCCAAAAAGGTGGGCGTTGATTCAAAAGATGAGTTGCTCAAAAGAATCACTGAGAATTTGAATCAAGAGGCAGAGCAAGAGCAGAAGCGCAAGCAGATTGAGGCATTGGAAAAGGCTCTGATCGCAAACCTCCAATTTGATCTACCTGCTTCTATTGTCGAGACAGAAAGAGCTCACCGCATTGCAGAGCGCATCCGCCGCCTACAAATGCAGCGGTTAGGCGATGAAGAGATTAAAGAGCGTGAAGCTCAGATTGAGAAGGAAGTTGGAGCAACTGTAGAAGATTCTTTGCGCCTCTACTTCATCAACAAACAAATCGAAAAGCAGGGCAAAATTAAGTTGAGTAATCAGGAGCTCAATAATGAGCTTTCTTACCAAATTGCCACTAACCCAGCTTACCGCGCACAAGATCTAGATAAAGAGAGTTCACGGGAATTGATTGAGCGTCTCTCTTCTTCATTGTTACAGCGCAAGACTCGTGAATACGCCCTAGCTCAAGTGATTTCCAAATAACACCATTTGGAAGAACTAATTTCACAAAATGAGGGCCATCTAGTAGGGCAGCTTTCAGAGATCTTTTCTCGTTCATGTTCAAAAACATGAGCATCAAGATGATCTCTCAAATTTGACGCCTTATCTGTTTCTCACTTGTGAAATTAATTCTTGCAAATGGTAGAAGCTCTAAGTTTTGGTGCAGTTCAAATTGAATCGACAATAGATCCAGAGTTGATAAATAAAGCAAAAACTCTTAGGATTCTCAAAAAAACCAGAGGATGCTGATGTCATTAGTTCCCTATGTTATCGAAGATACAGGCCGTGGCGAACGTGCCATGGATATTTACTCCAGGCTATTGAAGGACAGAATTGTAATGATTGGCCAAGAGATTACAGATCATCTGGCAAATGTTGTGATTGCCCAGCTACTTTATCTGATGACAGATGATCCGAAGAAAGACATTCAAATTTTTATCAATTCGCCAGGTGGATACATCACTGCTGGTCTTGCCATTTACGACACGATCCGCTTTTTGGGTTGCGATGTTAGCACCTACTGTATCGGTCAAGCAGCTTCGATGGGAGCTCTCCTACTGGCTGCAGGTACTAAGGGCAAGAGACGTTCATTGCCACATGGTCGCATCATGATTCATCAGCCATCGGGTGGTATCATGGGCACTTGTGCGGATATCGGCTTGCAAGCTGAAGAGATTGGTCGTTTGAAGAGCCATTTGACACGCATCCTTTCAGAGTGTACCGGCCAGAGTGAGGAGAAAATTTTAGCCGACTCAGACCGCGATTTCTTTATGAGTCCTGAGCAGGCGATTGAGTATGGTTTAATTGATGAAGTGGTTACGACTACTAAGGGATTGAAATGACCGGTAAAGAATCTGCTAAATGCTCATTTTGTGGACGGAACGAAGAGGATGTTGAGAAACTGATTTCCGGCCCTAACGTCTATATCTGTGATAACTGTATCCAGCTTTGCACGAGCATCATTGAAAAAAAACCGGTCAATCATGAATTGCGTGTTTTGAAGCCCGAGATGATTAAACAGCGTCTTGATGAGTATGTTGTTGGTCAGGAAGATGCTAAGCGTACAGTGGCAGTGGCTGTTTACAACCATTATAAGCGGGTACGGGCTTTGATGGAAAAGCGTGAGGTGGAATATAGCAAGTCTAACGTACTTCTGCTTGGTCCGACAGGGTCTGGGAAGACTTTGATTGCGAAAACACTGGCGACGATTCTCGATGTTCCTTTTACGATCTGCGATGCTACCACACTGACTGAGGCTGGCTATGTGGGTGAGGATGTGGAGAATATAGTATTGCGCCTTTTACAAGCAGCTGACTATGACGTCTCATTAGCAGAGCGTGGGATTATCTACATCGATGAGATCGATAAGATCGGGCGGACGACGCAGAATGTTTCGATTACACGGGATGTATCAGGAGAGGGAGTGCAGCAGGCGCTTCTGAAGATTGTGGAGGGCACGATTACGAGTGTTCCGCCAAAGGGAGGGCGCAAGCATCCTCACCAAGAGTATATCAAAGTTGATACTGAAAATATTCTTTTTATCATTGGTGGTGCTTTCAATCATCTCGACAAAATCATTGCGAAGCGATTAGGCAGAAGCACGATTGGCTTCATGGATACGAAGACAGGCAAACCTATTGACCGGCATGACAAGAATATGTTGTTACAGCAGGTGGAGCCTGAGGATTTGGTTAGTTTTGGAATGATTCCAGAGTTCGTGGGTCGCTTTAATTGCATCGTGAATTCGAATGAGCTCACTTTAGAGGATCTTGCGCATATTTTGACTGAGCCTAAGAATGCAGTTGTGAAGCAGTATAAGGCGCTTTTTGCTGAAGAGGGCGTTGCTTTGCACTTTTCTGAGGGGGCACTTTTGGCGGCAGCTAAAAAGGCCAAAGAGGCGGGCACTGGAGCGCGGGCATTGCGGATGATTTTTGAAGATCTGCTTTGCAACTTGATGTTTGATGTGCCATCGGATCCGACTATTCGCGAGATTTATATCGAAGAGGAGACGATCACGCTGAAAAAGGAGCCGGTGATTGTGCGCAAGGATGACAGCCAAAAAATCGCTTAGCATAGTCAAGAAATTACGCGATGCTGGCCATCTAGCCTACTATGCTGGTGGTTATGTGCGTGATTTGCTTCTGGGCAGCACTTCGAGCGAGGTGGATATTGCGACAAGCGCATTGCCTGAAGAGGTCCAAAAGCTATTTTCCAAAACGATTCCAGTTGGCATTTCCTTTGGTGTGGTGATTGTGATCATCGAGGATGAGCCCTTTGAGGTGGCTACATTTCGGAATGACGGTATCTATCTAGATGGGAGGCATCCTCAAAATGTACATTTTTCGTCACCTGAAGAAGATGCTCAAAGACGTGACTTTACAATCAATGGGATGTTTTTCGACCCGATTACGGAAGAGATTCTGGATTATGTCAATGGGCAAGAGGATCTTAAGAAGCGCGTCATTAGGGCGATTGGCGATCCTGAAAAGCGTTTTTTAGAAGATCGATTACGGATGATACGAGCTGTACGTTTTGCCGCGCGCTTGGGATTTCGGATTGATGAAGAGACAGCGGATGCGATTCAGAAGTATGCTTCGACGCTTTTTCCTTCGGTTTCGATGGAGCGGATTTGGCAAGAATTTGGGAAGATGAAGCATATGGATCGAGCGATGGTGATGCTACAGCGTTTTGGTTTGCTGCAGACGATTTTTCCACAGCTTAGCAGGGTCTGTCTCGAAGAGATTGAAAGAAGAAGCGCTCCATTTGCTCATTTTCCAGAGAAGACTCCTACAATCCTCTACCTTAGAGAGATTTTGCAAGAGAGATCAGATCTTGTTGCCTACATGAAGGCGAGTAATCAAGATCAAAAGCTGCTCGATTACTTCGATACGAGGTGTAATGACCTTTATGACTGGACGCAGTTTTATAAAAGTCCGCATATCGATCTTTTTTTAGCGATTGAGGAAGCAAAAGGGCGCTCAATCGAGGAGCACCGTGCTCGGCAAAAGCAACTGGCACCGCATATTGAGCGCAAAAAGCCTGTCGTTGATTCTGGGACATTAAAAGAGGCGGGCATTCAGCCTGGTCCTGAGATGGGGAGACTGTTACATGAAGCTGAGCGACTGGCGATCAATGAAAATCTGTCGAAGGGAGAGATTTTGGATCGCTTGCTATAAAAATATAGACCGAGGCGGGGCTTTCGCAGAGCCCAGATGTGAATTTTTCAATTTTCTTGCAGCAGGCACCTTTGAGAGATTCTTTCTCGTTCATGTTTGAAAACATGAGCTTCGAAACGATCTCACCGATTTGCGTCTCATTTATAAATTATTTTTTGAAAATGGTATTAGCTATAGGCAGTTGATCAGACCTCTTCCCACTTCTCCCCTGTGCAATTGATCGATGAGGGTGTTGATCTCTCTCAAAGGGACTTCATGGGTGATTAATTCGGCAAGTCTGAGCTCTCCTTTCAAGAAGAGATCGGCATAGAGAGCAACATCTGCATCGATTGAGCTTTTACCACCCCAAGTTCCTCTGATCTGTTTGCCACAGATGAGATCGAATGGATCGATGCTGATCTTCTCTCCTTTTGGGAGATTGCCTGCCAAGATACAGAGACCAGGCGCTTTGAGAGATTGGTAGGCAGCTTCCATCGCCTCTTTTCG
>Ga0214923_10001412_pt1 | contig 34211 bp, 27 predicted proteins | sample LL1510_MetaG_FD_177993 | JGI IMG/M metagenome (GOLD analysis project Ga0214923, IMG submission 177993) | Freshwater microbial communities from Lake Lanier, Atlanta, Georgia, United States - LL-1510 | ecosystem: Environmental > Aquatic > Freshwater > Lake | place: USA: Georgia | collected...
AGCCAGAATATTCTTCTCAAATTCAGGTAGACCATCGCCATCAACGGTTGAATGAACCAATAGCAGATTGGGCATTTGAGAAGAATATTCTGGCTCTCGGTATTCTCCCAAGGACAAAGTTCGATACGGAACACAACACAGATTCAGATCAGCTATCTGTATTTCTGACTGTTCAAGAGCAACATGACAACCGAAATAACGTGAAAGATGCTGCAGGGGAGTGGGTCTCCCCGGAGCTGCCAGGGTATCATGGTTTCCGCCAATGACTACCACGGGAATGTCTGCTTCCTGCAGGCGCCGGTGAAAATCATACCCATGCCTTAGGGCCATAGGAGTAGGCTGACTGGTATCAAAAACATCTCCAACCACGCATACTAGGTCTGGTCCTTTTTCAGCTAACCACTCTGAAAGCACTTCTCCGGCACGGTAGATATCCATTTCCCGGACATTATCGCCATTCCGCGTCACCCTAGCCATACGCCTGCCGAAATGTAAATCGGCTACATGAGCAATCGTAATAGGAGAACCAGATGGGGAAGTTTCAGACACTAGCTTGAGTGTACTGTATTTCTTGGGTTTTAAGCGTGTTAGAAGCTTAGAGGAATGCCCTGTTGGGCGCCTTCTTCAATCAAACAGTATTGGAATAGCTTCCAAGCACCGGCGTCACCACCAAAACGACGATAAACCTGCCATTGGCTTGGAAGACTCTTATCCTCCTTACAGGCTTTTACCCAATCGTTCCAGCCTGGCAACCTGCCTAGTTGCACTGCCATCTGCAGTCCAGCTTGAATCATGGCCTGATCGCTGTTTGGCTCTAAACCAACCAGTTCAGCTTCTTGCCTTGCTTCCCTTAGACTTCCAAAGCGTTGAATATAAATAGCGGCAGAGGGAAGGTCAGGTGAAGCATTAATGTCACGAGCCGTAGGAACGCGTCCTAGTTGTGTAGCTAGTCGCTTTAATGAATCAATTAATGATTGGTTGTCCCAGCCTGGTTTTAGTTCAGCGGCCCCCAGGGCCTCTCTCCATCCACCAGGCCAAAGAGCAGCGATCTCCCTGGTAGACAGGTTCGTCTCAGGGTCATCTTTGAAGTGAGACTGAGTTGGGGTGCGGCCTAATCGCTGGGCACAAGCCTGCAATTCGCGCACTGCTGCCAATTGCGCTTTATTCATTCAATTCCCCGGTGTGAAGGAGGAACAGCAATGCGCAGTGCTACCATATTAGAAGCAGGCTTAGCGGGTATCTGGACCCACAGCTCAGTTCTGCGAGGCATAATAAGCAAAGCTTTCAGCCAGCTGAAAGTAGCTTGATAATTGCAGGTGGCGCCAAAAACACCAGTTCTACTAAGCTTCACAGGCGAAGCTCTGACCAATTGAGGGTTGTTAGCCCTTAGCTCCCAGCGCCTGCGCTCCAGATAGCGATTATCGCACCCAGCCTTGGTCTTGACCGTAAGGCTAGCAGTTTTCCCGTTCAGACCAGCAACAGAGACAGTAGAGATGGTTAAGGCTTGTCCCCGTGGATTGTTAGCAAAGGCAAACTGCACATCATAATCACGACTCCACTGGCTTGGGCGAGGTTTTGGCTTAACCGGCTTGTCAGTAATCTTCTTGGGGGCGGGCGCATTGTCAGAGCCACCCGAATTAGCTAAAACAGCCCCTACGAGAAGGAGAATTACAACCAAGCCGATACCCCCAGCCCATTTAATCCAACCACCCTTACCCCCGCTGTCAGGCGGCGGGACAGGTTGAAGTGGGCGCGCTGGCTCTGCTCTGTATCTAATTGGGCGCTGAGGTCCATTCATACCTATTACTATAAAAGCAAACGGGGGCCAAGTCACCCTTTTCAAGCAAAAAGAGCGGCCGGGTTATCGCTTCCCGACCGCTCCTAGTTGTTCACCCTTGCCCTTGTTCAAGGGGCAAAGCTTTAATGGACAAACAATGCTTTCATCTGTGCTAGCAGCCGGGGATTAGCAGGGAAAGTATCATAGTGAACTTCTCCCCGGTGGCCACCATAGTTCATCTCTGAAATCACAAACCACCCATAAGGACTGTATTTGTCTCCAGGCTTCATGCTTTCTACATAAGCAGCATGCCCATAACTGACCATTACTGCCCCCGGACTGGGTGTGTTGTCGACCTGAAAGCCAGCTTTTTTAGCCCAGGTGGTCCAGCCATTATTGTCCTTCCAGGCATCTTCGTATCCATACCATTGAATGCTAGGATACGTGCCAGTACGAACGACCTTACCATCAACGCTTTCAGTCCATCCTTCGGGAAGGGGCTTCCCATCCATTAGCCACTGCCGGTACCAAGTCATTCGTACCTTTTCAATGATATCATGGCGCTTGTAAGCTACCCAATCGTAACAGATTCCCCTACCGCTGCTGGTATCAAATGGATTGCCGTAGGGGTGATTTACTGGGTCGCAGCTCCAAAACCAATCGCAATCTTTCATAGACCGTTGGTAATACACAGGCATTATCAGGTTTATGGTATCCAAGCAAACACTTGAATGCAGATTACCAGGGCATACTTGATCATAAATTTTATCAAGCTGTTCGTAGCTCATCCCCGGGGTGGGCTTCGGCGATGCAGGCGGACGAGGTGAAGGCTCATTACTGCGCTCAGGGCCTCGCGAAGGATTACTGGTTGGACGAGCTACAACCCTAATTAGGGCGGTTTTATTTGTTCTACCACAGCGCATCCGAATCCGGAAAATGCCCGGTCGATTAAAACGTACAGACAGCTGCTTGCGGTGGCGGAAAGCTTTAGAGCTATGCCTGCTCAAATAGATCCTGCACCGAGGACCCAGGGCAGACAGCTGAGCAGGTTTTCCTGCGACGACAGTCTGCTTAGAAGGAGTCAGGTGGACCTGACGGGCTTGTGCCGATGAGGAAAAACAGACCATCCCCAGACAGCAAGAAGCCCCGCAAATAAGAGTTTTTAGTTTTGAACTGCGCGATAAAGTGAACATGCAGGGTAAAATACCCTTGTTTCACAGGAGCGCAAGTTTGAACCGGTAACAATAGGCTACAGTAAGGGCACAAATCCGGTGTATCCGCTACTGGGTGAGGATCAGGTAAAAATCCGCAACAAGCGGGTTTTTATGCCAAACAACCCAGCGAGTTCCAATGCAAAACAAACTAATTGCATTACCTAAGAGCTAGAAAGCAAGAATTAACCGCTAGCTCGGGTCTGGCTGACCTTGGTGAGACTATGAGTGGTAGTCAGTGTAAAGTGGTTTGTCCAGACACGAGAAGGGCTGTTATCGCTGTCAATAACATCCTGCAAAGCTGCTGTTACACCCCACCGACTCACCTCTGGGGAGGGTTCGCCATCTGCGGGATTAGCTAAATTAATAACCATGATATAGTCACCCTTGGCTAGTTTAGTTGCTGTCTCGCCGGGGATAATCTTCCCAATACTCTCCCCACTACTTCCTATAGTGGCCTTAGCAAAACTACCTTGGGCAAACCCGGGCTTAAAGGAGTCTTCACTTCCAATTTTGACATTGGTTTGACTTGCCGGAGTTAGTACATAAGATGGAGAAGGAATACTTCCCGGATCATTTGGTTGGCTCATATAAGCTAGATATCTATCTGCTTTCCAAATGTAAATATTTCGGATAATTGACCTGAAAGCCTGGGGGTTAACACAATCAAAGTCAAAGTTTAAGCGAGCATCACCATCTCCTTCTTGATGGAAAGAAACAAGCAAATCAGTTTGAGTTCCGCCGGGAAGGCTTGGTATACGGTAAGCATCTTTTACGGTTAGATTGTTGCCAAGCGGCATACCCTGTCCTTCATCACACTCCCTCAGTTGGCCATCAATATCTATCATCGGCAACTGAGTTCCAGGGTCAACACTGCATTGATCAGATGTCAACCGCAGTTTAACCTCACCGATTTTGTTGCCTGTTGTACATGTGCCAATCCATCCCTTCGGGATCTTCTGGCCACACTGAGTAACTTTCTTAAATCCTGATGCATAACGGCTTTCACCTATCAGATTGGTCATTCTAGTTTCGTTACGTCTCAGTTCCATTGCAGATCTGTAAGTGTCCAGTTTGTCCTTGAGTTGTGCAGGAGTAACCTCGTCCTGCACTCTCCATTTATATGTTGACCAGTCAGAGCAGTCGCCTGAATCAGAACAAACGCTTACCCTAAAGGTGTGCACCGTACCATCCTTCCCTGCCTCGATATCGTTAGGAACAGTGTATGTACCATCTAAGCTGTCGCCACTATCATCGGTCATGCAACCATCTTCTATGGCTTTGTCATCAAGTTCACATTTAAACTTGCTTCCAGCTGCTGATGAAAAACGGAAGATCATGGGAGGCATTTTTACTACAACCTTGGAATCGGGATCTGTGAGTCCCAGGCCCGTGAGCATATCCGGGACAACGGTAAATCCGGGCGCGTCAAGCGGCGCCTGGGTCTTTGTAGTAGTAGATGGGTCAGGGCAGCTTGAACCATCTGGTGGGGTTGAAGAATCGGTTGAATCGGTTGAATCGGTTGAATCGGTTGAATCGGTTGAATCGGTTGAATCGGTTGAATCGGTTGAATCGGTTGAATCGGTTGAAGGGTCGGGCGATGAATCAAGAGAAGCATCAACAGACGTATCCGTGGAAGAGTCAACAGGAGAGTCAGAGCAGTTTGCTACACCTGGATCAACGACAGGGTCCGTGGTGTTATCTGTTCCATTGTCGTTACAGTTTGATGCATCTGAACCAGCTGAGGAGTCGGGCTGAGGGTCAGTGGAAGGGTCAGTGCAAGAATCCGTTGATTGTGCATCTGGGTTATTACCGGCTTCTTGTGGGCACTGGTCGGCGTGAACTGCAGCGTAGGCTGGATCCACGCACGGGTCAAGAGGCGAGTCCGTCTTAGTAAGTAATGCAAAGGCTGAGTCGTAGGCCGCGCTCAACTGAGCCAATGATTTGCGGTCGCCATTGCTTAACTCATCCGTTGGCCTATTAACAGTCACCTGCATTTTACCGCCATAACCATTGCTGCTGTACCCTTCGGCAGTCATCTGGGCTGATGAAACAAGGTCAGTACCTATACTATGGTAAGGACTATCCATCCCGGTTGAATCCATTCCCTCAGACCTAAATATCTGAAGAGGCAGAAAACCGGTCATCCATTGGTTGGGGAATTTGGGGTTTCCTTTGCTGTCTTTAATGCGGAAATTTCCACGCATGATGTCTGCCCAACTGGGATCCTCATCGGTGCTTTGATCTACTGGATCGAAATTAGCAAATTCGGTTTTGACGTCTTTCCCGTTCATCTGCAATTTATGATTTTCCCGGTACGAATTCTCACTGTTTTGATTTGTTGCGTCCTTAGGGTTGTAAATGGCAAACTGCATGCTGCGTGGTAACCATACAGATCCCGGCAATCCGTCTTCACTGTTGTCAGTCTGGTTTTGGCCTAATGTTGTTATGATGTTAGATATTCCATCAGGGCTTTGATCTGGATCTTGCGGTGTAGAGCCTGCGAGTTGAATAGATGGGAATTGCCCCTGTAGTCCTGCAGTAGGGTTGGCGGGAGAAGTACCTGGTGTTGTTGTAGTTACCCTTCCTGTGCAGTTGTCTGAATTTACGTTTTTATTACCAGTGTATGTTTTTTGATAGGTTCTTCCTGCCTTGTCGCGGTAAAGGTTAGCTTTGCCCTTTACAGGAACGTTGGGTATCCCCGCGGCCTCATTCGCCAGGTAGATACCACCATCGCAGCTTTTTGTGGAAACCGGTTTTACTTTATTTGCAGCAGATGCATAGGCTTGAGTTGTTTCTTGAATTAAGCTTTCGCGAGGATCAGCAAAGGCAAATTGAGTGATATAAACATTGCCTGGAATCAAGTTGAGCGTAAAGTTGATCGATGACTCAGAAGCTTTTCTGTGGACCAAGCCAACCAGGCTCCAGTTCAAAGCAATCCACTCTGAAAAATTGTAACATGCGTCATGACGGCTCACTTTGGGTGGCCAATCATCATTACGATTGTAAGCCCAATCCTTTAATTCAATTAGCTTGTTATACCGCTTATCACCTGTCAATTCACCAAAAGGATTATGCCCAGGATTCGCTTTCCTGTTGGTATAGAGCCAACTGATCTGCTGATACAGGGAATCGGCACCCCAGCGAACGGGTTGAAGCCCACCTGTATCACAAGCCTGCTGGAAAAACTTCATACCTCTGGGCTCTGCATGAAGACCTCCTACTTCTCCTCCGTCATCCACGCTTCGACACCATTTTGATTGGCCTTTATATTTCCTTAGCATTCCGGCGTTTATCTCCTTGAACCGACCCTTAGGAGAGTCAAGCCCGCACACGCCATAAAGGTGCCCAGCTACCCAGGGCTTTGTTTTATACCAGCGACTTGGATGATTAAGCTCTTGCAGTGCTTCATAAGAAGTAAGCCCGTTGCGAACAAAATATGATTCACCCTTTGGGCCGTGAGGGCACTTGAGGTTTTTGAGGTATTGGCAAGCCCCTCGAACGCTACCCCACTCAGATCGAGGCATACGTTGCATAATAGGGCTGGCTGCGCACAGGCCTTTTTTATTAAATCTGGTGCAGCCTCTCCAGAGTCTAAACATGCCAATAATAGGCTGCCCATTATCTTCACGTCCAAAGATGCTTTGATTATTGAAACCCGTTGTAACATTACTGCCTGAGGTGGCGTCAATAGGGTCAGGGTACGGGACATGGAGGTTGGAAAAGGATAGCGCACCAACTGGTTCTGTCCAGGAACGAGATAGACGGGCTCCATATTTGTTAGCTCCCCAGTTGTTGTTACCGTACTCCGTAGCACTACTACCCACATTATAACGGTTTTTGATTGACAAATTACCTGCGCTAGTTACCCATCTAGTCCAATCAAAGATATCGCAGCGCACTGGTTGCTTTCGAGAGCGACACTTTTTGCCGGGAGAGTTAGGAGGGCCTAATCGCTTCGCTTTAAACGCGTTACCGTCAAAGACAACCGCGGGGTAAGAACAGGTAGAACCATTTCCTTTGCAGGCTTGGCCAGTCATCCATTGTTTATTATCAAAGAAATTCCTCTGGGCACCACGACTAAACATAAACTTTGGATCACCCGAGAAGATTAGGTCATTTAAAAAGAATATGTTAGAACTAGTGCTTGTTCTAACACCAGACCTAGAAGGCACTTGAGCGTTACCCTTCCCTAGGGCCCAGGAAAGAGTCGGATGAACCAAGCCTAGAACAAGCAAACTCGTAGCTATGGTAAATAAAGGCCATGTCTTTGGGCGAGAAAACATAGGGTAATTATAGTTTTTCAGATCCTGTTATGCAACACAAAGCCCCAAATAGGTTGTTTTTGGCCTTTACTGGTTGCATTTAGTTTCATCTCCAAAGAAATTAGCATCCTGGTGAGGCCTGGTGTCGCATGGCTGACCAAAAGAGGCTACTCCGGGATAATACATTTTGATTGGATTTTGAGCTAGGGGTAGGCTTATCGAAAAGCCCAACATGGTTTCTACACCACTTGAGTAATGCTCCCAAGAACGAATTCCGCTATCATCGGCAGCCCATCCTCGGGATTGCCTGAGGTTGGTTACTTCGCCAGTATCGGAGTTGACTTCGAGCACTGAGCTACCGTCGCTGTTTAGCATTTTCTGATCAACCCAGCATACAGGCTGCGCTCCGCTACTTGAACCAACATCGGTTACTGTCAGCATTCCTTTGTACTGCTTAAAAGATTTTTTCCCAGATGGATTCTTTTTCGACTGCGGAGCAGAAGAGGTCCAGTCTACGCTACATCCACCTGATTGAATAGCTGTAAAGGGACTGTTAAGAGCTGCAACGTAGTTGGAAGAGGTATCCCCTGGAAGGTTAATAATGCTCATCGCCAGAGATATAGCAGGGGGAGTGCTGTTGACGTCTCCGGGTCCAGACAACCGGGGTACCTTGGAAGGCGGCTTGGTCGTGCTAAACACCAAAGAGACGTCTTGCCCCCAACCAGCTTTACTGCCTACTCCCGAGACCTCCCAAGCGGCGTTGGTAGCTTCCTGAACTTCATTGCTTGCTGTTCCAGCCTCTGTTGAACTTGACGAAAACAACTGAACTTGAGCGTTTCTTTCTGTAGCCGAGTAGTCAATCGAACGATTCAGTGCTGCATTGGCTTCTATTGAGACGAGCCCATTAGCGGTCACTGATGCGGTAGTAAGGCGACCAGTACTGAGAATAATTATGAGCAGGGGAATAATCAGCATTCCCAAAGCAAACAAGCCTGTAACCAGCATGCTGCCAGATTGACTGTGGGTGTTGGAAATTCTGGATCTCATCACGGCGCCTCACTACAGGGTTGGTGTTGCGGAACCTCATTGGGGTTACTGGCCTCCTGAGAAGACTGGGAAGAGACTGTGATGGTCCTGGCTACTAACTTGTCCATGCCAAGCAGCGAAGCTCCAGTGGGCATGTATCTTCCTCGAACGCAAAAAACCTCTCCAAATTTGGTGAGCTCCCGACCGACTCCACCTAGGTTGTCGGTGCCGCCTATGGGCGTAGTGACGGGACCAGGTTCTACTGTAAAGGCTTGGATAGGCGGCGTGGGTTGTGAGTCTACGACATAGTTGTCAGGAATGCGCGTACCAGGCAACAATCGGGACTGGAACTCTCGTTGTATAGCAGAATCCATGCCTCCCCTAGCCGCTGCTTTTTGTGCCGCGATATTCAGGGCATGGTTGAAGACAATACCCTGTAATAGCACAAGTGAAATCATTACAGCAAAATAGATTAAACCAAGAATCATGGTCATAAAAAACAGGTATTCAATGATATAAGCACCTGACTGTTCTTTGTGCCGTCTTCGAATTCTGTTTATCATTACTCTTAGCATGACGACCCCTTGCTATAGGTAAAGCCAAGTGCACGAGATGTGTAATCCAGACCGTCTCCGCTCGGGGCTACATCTGAGTCAGAAGATACGAAAAATGTCATAGGCGCCTTCATAGTGATGGCAGCCCATCCCCAGCCACAGCCCGGAGTCCAGTTAAAACCAGCTGGAGGCGAGGCGGGGGTATTAGAGCCAGGGGCCTGGATATCAGTCGTAAGACTTGATACCCCTCCAGACATAATCAAACCGGAGGAGAGATCATTTTTAATTCGATCATTGATTTGATTGATCCGCGTAGCGCTAGCCTTGCAATATGAAGAGTCCGGATTACGGCAGTAGCGGTCAAGTTGGGTGGTGCTGCTTAAAGCCATGTTCTGCGTGGCGGCGTCCATGAGATTGATATTGTAGTAAATAGAGCCAGCAAAAACAATAAGCAAAATACATGCCAGCAGCATCATCATCATTGTTAATGCTTCAATAGTAGCAGCCCCACTTTGCGCAAATATTTTGCCTTTAACCCAAATCATAAGCACAGTATAAAGGAAAACCAACCGGGGTCAAGTAAAAACAGCCTAATTCCAGAGGCTTAATTTGAAAGAGTGATACGGCAATTGGTTTTGACCAAAGGGTCTGCAGCAAAATTAGGATTGCGGCATCTTTCTCTCAGAAACAAGCCCGACAGGGTGAGTTTGCCGTTTTGCAATACAGGTTCTGAGGCAATCAAATACTTGCTAGACAGAACCAGCTTTGGGCCTTTTGCTGTTAGATCTACATTCTCGTCTGACAGCGAACGGCGCAGAGCATCTTGCCCAGAGGATACATCTTTGACTCCAGACAAAACTAGTTTAGAACCCGACCCCTCGGCGACAACCTCTTCGGAATGCGAGTTGCCATTATTGTCGATAAAGTTTCCACCGCTGCTTGCGGAAGATTGAGAAAAAGACCAACCCACACCCCCCGGCAAGGAACCCTGTCCAGTGCTGGTGGTCAACAAGCCCTGCTTTTTTATGCTTAGTTTATCGGTGAGCTGGTCGTTCAGGATATTCACGGGGCCGCCGGATTCTCCCGAAATAATACCCCCCAAACCGCCGTTTTGTTTCTGTGCTACCACCAGAAAGATGGCTGCAGCAGCTACTACTACAGCCAGAGCAAGGCCGATAACGGTTTGTCTGTCGAGGTCTTTGAACATACAATACCATCATAGTCTTCCTGAAAGACTAAAAGCTATTTTCCTCTTATTTAGGGGGATGGATTTTCACAACCAAAGGAAGAAGGTCAGACTTCTCATCCTGCCCAAAAGGAGGCAGATCAGGCATGCTAAGGGTCAATGTGGGGCCATAGTCCATCTTGGGAAATACCATCCAGCCACTGACTGTCTTGGTGCCATCAATAGCAGGAACTATAGGGTTGTCTTCGCTTAACAAGCCTGAGGCAACTTCATCGGCTAATTCTCCGGATCCTCCAGCTTGATCGTTGTCGCAAAAGCCCCCAGTGCAAATGGACTGTCCATAGTTGTTATCCCCTGCTGCGGCAAGACGGCTATTTGTAGCTCCGCTCCAAGCATTGTATTGTTTTTGGGTGCTGTTAATCAATCGAACAAAAATTCTGGTTTGTCGAGCGGCATATTGTATTTTGTCCAACCATAAAACCAAACCTGCGTTTCCTTGGCTTGTTCCATGCCTTAACTCAATGTTCAAAGGAAACTCCAGAGGTTTGCCCCCCTGATTAAGAGTTGGAGCAAAGACTTCCTGGGCTGAGGCATTGCTAAATCCACCAGCTATTACCAGAGGGGCTGGGGGTAAATTGTTGGATGGTGCAAATTCGCCGGCAACAAAACCGTCGACCTTAATAACTCTCTTTGATGGAACTTGGCCTGCGGGAAACTGAACTAAGACGGGGCGCACTACATCCTGCCCTGACTGATCCGGAGATCTAATCCCACATGTCTTTAGTGGGTCATTGGAATCAGACGAGCCCCCAGAGCCGGTTCCGCCAGAAAGGGCTGTTAGGGCATTGTCAGCTCCTCCATCAGCGTTTTGAATGGGGTAGATCGGGTAAACATCCTTGCCGCTGCCGCCGGGGTTCGCGACATGCCAGGGGCTACCTTGTACGTCCCCTACTATACCTACAAACTCTATGGGTTTACGCCGCAACAATTCTTGGAAGCCGCCGGGGCTGTCATCCATGAAGTTGCAATAACTTAAAGGAGTGTTATGGGTCTCCAGGTATTTTAGATTAGCCAGAGCATCACTATGCCATTGGCTCTGTTGTTCAGGGCTAAGAGGAAATTTGTAAGGCGGAATGGGTTTAGTTACTAATTCTGTGTAGGGAATACCATAAGGGTCAAGGCGGACTTTGGGCCCTTGATCGCTGGGGGCAAAGAAAAGAAAGTAGGAGGCAGTAAGAAGCACTGCGGCTACCAGCCCTACAACAATCTTTCCTGCTTTAGTAAGTCTAATCATCCTGCTAATAGCATGCCCTAAAGCACGAGCCAGTCAATGTTTTTCGGTTTAAAGACCCTTGGCTTTTTGTACAGCCACAGCCCCAGCTCCATAAACAGGAGCTACCGACTTCTTGGCCGGGGGTTTAGAGCCATTAATCAACTCAGCTGCAGGTTGTTCTGCATGTCGGTCTTTGCGACCAGGCAATTTAAGGCTTGGGATACTAACCTGGGGAAGACCATCGCCCTTTCCCTTATTCTCATGGTAATGCGAAATTGATTGTATTGCTTTGTTTAATGGCCCTGTAACAATATGGGGGTTGTATGCCAAGATTACAACCGCCAGCAAAGCTACAACCATACCTATGACGGATCTCATATCAACTGTTTCCTTGGAGTTGTGTCTTCATCATACCATGAGCAGACAGGGCTGCGTCAAGGGCGCGGCGGTCAACTGGTTGCCCATACTGGAGCCTACTCAGGGCAGCATCTACAGCTACTTGATTGACTTGAGGCAGGCTGAGGCCAGACATGGCCTCTCCTAATTGCTGGAAATCGCCTGGTTGAAGACCATGAGGGTAATCTTTTAAAAGCTCTTGCAGGTAAGAACCAACAGCAGCAGCTGATGGAAGCCGAAGACGGATAATGGAATCAATACCTTCGATCTCGGCCAGAGCATGCTCGTCACGGTCTACAAGAATAACAGGGCAGGTACCTCTATAAAACTCCACGCAGGCTTGCACTTCCTCTCTTGGGTAGGCGCCTACTGGGTCGATCATCACTAGCAGCCCAGCCTGAGGACGAAACGCCTGCTGGTCCTGCTGGTCGGTGGCAAAAACAGCCCTTAGCCCGCGAAGATCAGACAGAGCAAGACCCACTTGGCTTTTGCCGCTCATTGCTGGGCCACAAACGGCAATTACTGAGCCATTCTGCACAGCCTGTGAGGAAAGAGCATTTTGAAGCATTTGTCGCCTCTTGGGGCCAGCGCTTAGACGATTCCAGGCCCCAGCAATAGGAACTTCCAGTCTGGCGGCCAGGGGGCTAGGCGTCCTCCAGGTATAAGGGGAGCCATCGTCTTCTCTTTGTAGTTTACGTAAACCCATACTGTTATTGTAACTCAGAGAAGAGCTTTTGCCACTGTTTGCGCAGGCTTAATCATCTGACGCCTAATTGCCAGTATTATCATTGGGCTGGAAGGGAGGCAGATTGATTCGACTTTCACCTGGAACAATATGCCAATCACCTACCGGTTGATAACCACGTTCTGAAGTATAGTGCAAATCAAGTTGCCAGACCAAATCAACGCTAACGGTTGCATTGCTGGTGAGTACTGTGCCGTCAGGGCCTAAACCTACGAAATCCTGGCTTCCTGTGGCATCAATAGTTAGTTTGCGATCCACAGGGCTGGTTCGCTGCATCTTCATACCACCCTCTCCGATATTGATGCGCTGTGTACCTGGTTGAGCTTTAACGGTAATGCTTCTTACATATTGCATCCTTTGTTTTTGCTGACTAGATAATTGACGGGCAGTGTCATATCCTAGGTTAAGACCCTGAATCTTTTGTTCGAAGTCGGGGCTGGTAACCTGCTGCAGAATTTTCCTGATGGTTGTGTGTATCTTTAAGTACAACTCATCGCTGATAGGCGGAGAACTGATTTGCTGTAAGACTTTGGCTGAGTTATCTGGATTAACAATGAGCGTCTCTGGGGGCATCTGTATTAGTGATGGATCAGGAGCGCTCTCATACGCAGGGTTGGGCTTTGAGTTTCCGCTAAACGCCGATACAGCAGCAATGATTGAGGCAATAATCAGAATGCCAGCAAAAGCCACAATCAAGGTGACATAGAATCTGTCAGAACGAGGTAGCACGGTCTTATCTTATCCAATAAAGCAAGGAGGGTCCAGGCTTTAGACTGTTAATCGATCACTTCTTTTAGGGTCTGGGCTACTACTCTCATAATTTTCCATCCTCCGATTCCTCGTCGAAGGATAATGGCATAAGAACGGATATAACGTTTACCGCTCAAGACCAAGCTATCACCTGTTAGAATAATTTCTCCATTTGTTGTGAGATAAGCAGTTTTGCCGTCATATCGTCTGCCTGTCATCATGTGGTCTGGCGTAAACCCGCTTGCCGCTAATCTTGAGCCAACAGACTTGCCTGGGCCTACAATACTAGGCTGATCATTGTCCTTGCGCTGTACAACACTGTTGTCAGGATTATCTACGATCTGCGGGTCCAGGTAAGGGCGAAGTTGATTTAGATAATCCTGCTTAGTTGTCGAGCTGGAGAAAGTTTCCCACTGTCCCAAGAACCTTTTGACCAGCTGAGCAAAATTCTTTTGTTCTGCTACCGGGATTTTAACCCCAGGCATTCCTGCATTCGTGTCGTCCTCCGAAACACCGTCCTTGCTGCCGTCGTTGTGTTTAACAGCTTGGGACTGGTTTTCATAAATAAGCTCTGGCCCCGATGCATTTATCTCCCCGTCATAATCTTTGGGAATGGCCTTGTCTTTATAAAGAACCTTGGATGAACCTGAGCTGTTTTGAACCAAAGTTGTGTTGGAGTCTTCTCTCATTTTTTTCAATCCTGCTGGAAGCACAAATTTCACGCCTATACCCAAACACAGCATGCTGACTACAAGAAAAATCAAACCCCACTTGCCTATCTGGAGCAGCATTCGGCCATAAGACCGATTGATATGTTTCATGATTTCATTGAACACGGAGAGTCCTACTAGTCTAAAGGAACATCCTTTTTACCTTTGGGTTGTACGGTTTTCGAGTACGGATTCTTGTTGGTTGACTTTTTCTTGGTCTTCTTTTTAGGCTTTACAGGAGGAGGAGCAGTGCAGCCTTTTTTCTTGGAAACACTATTATGATATGGACCAGCCCCAGAGGTTCTTTTATCCTTTCCGGGTTGACAGCTATCACTACTCGGTTTGAGATCCACTTTTCCGGAGCCTGAGGCAACCCATATCTTCACATTGCCAGGACGGGAGTTAGGCGCACCTATATACCAACGGACGTGGAAGTGGTTAGCGTGGTTTTTCTGCCAGAACAAAGGTCTTGGCTCTACGCGACCAGATAACTTACGAGCAGCATCAGGATGCTGACGCAGGAATTGCGCTCTAGCCTGGGCTATATCGTTCTCCACGCTGCTGTCATTGAAATAGATCTCGGCCGCGCCTGCACGGAATAGCATTCTAGCCAAAGATTTTGCTAGCTTGCGGTTGTATGCGCCTGGACTGCTAACAAAATCTGTTACGTTGGGGATATTGAGGTCATTATCTGCGCCATTGCGGTGAGACACATGTCCGTTGGGGAAGAGGTCCCAGGAAGCTTTGATGTACCCGGAACCCCAGTCATTCACGAAGTTGCCACGCCAATTCTTGGCAAAGGAATTATTGCAGGCCAAGAAGGTTCTGATAGCCGCTTGTTCTCCGGCCAGGGCATCCTTTCTGGCCCAAGTGCGATTGGAAAGGTACAAGCCCTTCATATCTTTGCTTCTGGTGTAGGCACCTTTCTCAGGTGAAGCAGCGATGTTGTTCAGACTAAAGGGCTTTAAATTGGTATCTGGTACCGGAGGTGGATTACATCCCCCAGTTAGCCAGCCGCCGGGAGTGGAGGCTGAGTCTTCCACTCCCATGATTTTACGGTAAAGACTGGCAATACATTCCACATAACTATTCTGATCCTGGCAGGTTGATTTATTAATTAGATGGTCTCTTTGTGAGACAGCCAAGCCGATTCCATCATCCATCAACTTAACCATTCCTGTGGTGTTATAGCCAAGCTGTCTGGCAATAGAAGCCATCTTCATTAACAAGTCAACATTCTTTACACTCAACTTCCTGGCCGCTGATATCGGGTCTCGGTCCCCTCTTAAGGCATAAAGACTTCTGGCGTTGGAGAATATGTCATCAACCGGGTCTGAAGGGTCATAGACACCATCACCACTAGCATCTGTCTCATAACCTGGTGATACAACAGTAAAGTTCTCACCGTTGCATCCGTAAAGGCTTAAAGCTCCCGCATAACCAGAAAGGATCTGCCATGGTATTCCGAATGTCTTAGATGCGGCATAAAACACACCCTGCTGAGAGGTCGATGCAGCCGCTCCCTGGTCTTGACACTGGTCCCCGCTAAGCTTGACTGCAGAAAGACCGGTTTTAAAGGATGGAAACTTGCTGGTTAGAGGATCGGCTGGTGCATGGACCCACCGGGTCTGAGGAAGCTCATTATTCTTTTTAGCTAGGTCGCGTAAAGGTGGCACTGCAGCCATTCTGAAATTACGAGGCGGCTTGGTTGAAAGTGCATCAGCCAGAGTCTTGGGAAGCGGTATTACTTTGGTTTGGCCTTGGGGCAAGCATCTTTGAATATAAGAAGCCAGGAATTTGGCTCTCGCTTTCGCGCCCGACATAGTTGGATGGATACGATCCGGCTCCAGCAGCCCCGGGTGCTTTCTGACTTCGGCGTTCCAATCTGGTACTTGTGTACCCGGGCGAGAACGAGCGAAGTCTCTGATAATTTGGTTTCTACGAACTCCATTATTAACAACTGTTGGGACTATCATGCACCTGTTGCCTGCTAATCGAGCTGCCTTTTGTAGGTTGCGTGCCAAGAACGTAGAAGCGGTGGAGTCTATGTCATTGGTACCGGCGTCGAAAAGAATGGCTTGATGCGAAGGCCGGAAACTGGTTTTCATTCGCTGGTAAATTTCAGCGCTATTGTCTCCACCGTGGAAGTTGAAAGTTAGCTTGGAATTAGGCAGATAACGCCCCAAGAATCGAGATGTATTGATCTCCAGGCTATCACCTACAACCAATAGGTTACCACTAGCAGGCAGAGTATAGGAGCCGCCCAGGGGGCGTTGCTTACCAATATAAACTCCGGTCCAGGTTCCTTGGTCTGTTGGGAATGAGTCTCGCCCCTTATAACCGAACAGTTTTACTGCTCGATCATTAAGGTCGAATCTACGACCTGTGTCTTGATGCGGCCCAACGTCAATTTGTTGCACTATAACAGATTTACCGGAAGGTGACTTAATCCACCACCACCCGCAGTTTGTGGGAATGGAACTCTGATAGGTTGGCCCAGGCCTGATAGCAACACCCGGTTGCCTATGGCTTGTTCTAGGACAGGCAGGATTAAGAGGAATATTGGTTCCTTTAACAACATCGCCTGGATCAACCTTTACCAGCCTGCCCGCATTATCATATATAGCGCCAAAGGCAGATGCTTTACCAGTGACTCTCATACCGGTACCAGCTGGCTGGCTGCTGCCGCCAGAGCACTGGTTTACTGCTTGAGTTATCATTTCTCCGTAGCGCACAATTCCCTCATCGTTAACCCGCATACCACGTGGATCATTTTTATCGACGTACTTTTTGGCTACCCGATCCCACCGGACTACTACCAGGTTGTCATCATTTTTGCTGGCTCGCACTAGAGTCTGAACAAATCTAGACTTGCCTCCTGTCCATACCGTTGGCCAAATCACACACTTACTCCTACCTGCTATCGACCGCACACTTCGAATCCAAGATCCCATCTGACGCTCTGAAGCAGTAGCGTCGTTGTTTCCTAGAGCAAATATTACCATGTCACCCAACTTCTTTTGGCCTGATTTTTCGCGAAGCTTTTTGATGCCACCTGGTATGTTTTGACCTAATTGCGCGTTAAAATCCAATTGGATGGGAGCAATAGAATTGCGAATCTGTGTTTCCATGTCCTGAGACATTTCATCACCGATCATTAAGGCCGTGCCTCGCTTATAGCTTGGCTTTATTTGAGCCTCAGCGCCTGTAAGAGCAGCATTCCAGCTGTCTCCCACGGCCCCGTGCAAGCTAAGCCAGTGGGCTAGCGCAAAAACAGAATCAACTGGGTCGCAGGTGTCTGAGCTACCATCCGGAACGAAACTAGTTTCTACAGGGGCATCAGAAGACAAAAATCCTCCACTGGATCCAGCAGGTCCTTTGCCAAGAATAAACACTTTACCGGTTATAGGATGTGTCCATCGCACACTAATCTTGGCTGGTTGCTTTTTCCTTGCTACTTCTTTGTAGGTCCCAAGGATCTGGGTTTCATAAGCAGACGTAGCCCATCCACTGACACCGATATAGTGTATCTGTGCCCTGGGGGGCATACCAACCGAACTCATGATATGGCGAATACCGGGGCTTGCCCCCAAGAAGTGGCCTTCCAGGAACGCTGCCGTTGCGTCTGCAGCAGTAATAGGATTTTTCCATACCTTACCCAGTTGACCGGTTTGAAACGCGCCAGCCCCATTAAGGTTATTGAAATAGCCGACATTTAACCAGTTGAAATTGCCTGCGGATTCCCTGCCCAAAGCATAACTATTATTCATTTCAAGATAAACCCACGCCCTGACCACATTGATATCAAGTCCGGTGATAGCCGCAAGTCTTTCTGTGAACTGTGACTGCCCTGGGGTAAAGGCTCCACTGTTTGCGATGTTTTGCATTGGCAGAGGGTTGGTGCCTGATACTGCTGTTCCCTCGGTGGACACAGGCATGGGGCAAGCCTGAGGCGAACCCTCTGATGTTCCTGGATAAGGACTTGAGCGCCAATCGGGGGGAACGTTGCCCCAATCCCCGCCTGCCTGATCCCATTCCTTTTTGGAAAGAGGAATCCATCCTGCTCGATCCAGCTTCTGGGGGTTGGTTTGCTGCCATTCACTAACCACCTGGGTGGCGGCGGAAATGATGCCCTTGGCCCTGTCTTTGGCACCTTTTTGGCGATCACCTTTGATACTGTAATAATCAAGGAATTTTTGCTGGTCCTGACTGGGTAGAGGGGGGCCGTTAATCCCGAACATACGCTCCAAATTGACTAAGTCACTTGCGTACTTGGTTTCAACTTTGAGCTTATGGGCGGACTGCTTGGAGTTGAGCTCTTTGGCGCCGTATTCGGTGTCGTTCCAGTTAACAGCAGCAAGCAGCTCCCAGGGGACATTGTATTGCTGAGCAGCTGCTTGATAGATTGGTTTGAGCCATGCAGGGACCATGCTTTGCGCAGCATTCTTTCCTTTGCCATCAACACAATATTTAGCTCGGCCTTCCTTGGTGCTATTTTCGGAGCTGTTTAACGGTCCAAGGTAACTTGGCCAGTTAGCGCAAGAAACAGCAGATTCAAATGCTCGGTCTAGGCCAGCCTTTTTAAACTCATCAAACATCGCCTCAATGGAACAAGCAAAATGCTGTAGCTGCCTTAGGGCATCTATGCTAAGTTGCGCCAGAGACAAGCCTGCTTCTATGGCACTTGGAATAGAGCCAACGATTGCTCCTGTGGCATCAGACAGAGTGGCCGCTCCCCCTGCAGCAGCGCTAAATCCTATGTTTAAGGTATGCCCTACTATGGGCACGCCCTCCATTGCCGTACCAGCCGTTTTTAGTCCAGAGGAAAGCACACGGAAAGGTGCTGATGCCACCGATGAAAAGGCATCACCCACCGAGGAAACCAAATCTTTAGCTGCGCCTAGCAGCGCCTTAGGACTGGGTATTATCCAAAATAAATTATCGTTGCTGGTTAATTTATCACCAACCGCTTTAGCTACACTGGAACAAGCTATCTTTAAAAACAGCTCGGTGATTTGCTTGAGTCCAGGCAGATCAAAAAGCTTTTGTGCAAATATTTCCAAAAAACCGCTCATAAACATCAGCGGCAAAAGCATAAGGGCGAACATCCAGGCAATAGCCATGGCTATAAGTGCAAAAGCCTTGATGGACATACTCCCGGCCTGGGGTCTAGCCCAAACACACATACCAATCATTAATCCACGAGCGCCTTGGTACTCGTCATATTTCCTGCGCTCTCTGGCTCGCTCTTTCTTTTCCATCCGAGCCTTGGCTACTGGGCCAAGTGCTTCCAACCTTTGCCTACGTCTTTGTGCGGCCAGGGCCTGCTTTCTGCGGGCAGCCCAATACGCGTCGCGTTGCAAGCGGCGTTTTCGGCTACGTTCACGAGAACGAAGCCACCATTCTGATAACTGCTTAGACATTGTTCCTTCTATTGTGACTGTTAAATAGGTTTAGGCAAGGGAAAGCGGGCTGTTTAAGGCCAAAAACTTCTTTTTAGTCATCCAAAGGCTTGGGAGGGCCGCCAGATCTTAAGCCGTGCTCGGGGGGTAACTCTCCGCCAATCTGAGAAACCCTGCCTGGTTGGCCTATTTGGGGGCGACTAATCTCTTGTTGCTCAGGGACTCCGTTTTGTCCATTAGGCAAGGCAGGACGGTCTGGCTGCACCTGGTAGGCGGTTGTTCCTGGACCTTGCTGGTGACCAGCCATCTCTCGGCGAGCCGCTTCGATTTGAGCTACTTCAACAGGGTTGGTAGTAATCATCATATGCTCGTATGGGCTTGCTGTGCGCATAGAAAGCCAAACACGGTCATTCATAGCGAAAATCATGCCTTCTCCGGTGTCCCTGGTGGCTAGAATGTCTACCTCTTGGTCATCCAGGCCCAGCAGGTCTTGAAGCATCTCCAAAGCGCGTCTCTTGAGCCTCATTACTACTTGCATACTTGAATTGTCGAAGATAGCTCTGCCCTGGGGTCTATCAGGGCGCACAAAGTCTTCTGGGGACTGAGTAATTATGGTGCAGCCTACATTGAACTTCCTGGCTCTGCGTATCAAATCCTCCAGGAACTGGGCTGATTCTGGTGAGCGCATCATAACATGGGCTTCGTCTACATAAAGGAACCTTTGAACTCCTGAAAGCATTTGTTCACGAGTCATAATACTATTCCAAACGAAATCCAAAACAGTATGCATACCAAGGCGCATCAGGTGTTCGTCCCTGGTAAGGCCACGGATATTAAACACAACCAGTTGCGAGCGCAGGTCACATGTGGTGCGCTGGTCAAACAATCCAGCAAACATACCACCTGCGCAATAAGGTGCTAGAGCGGCATATACCGGAGAAAGAAGCGCCTGTACACGCTGGTCGTGTTCATTGTCATCCATGTATCTGGAAACTCTGGCGCGAAAATCGGAAAGCACTGGCATTCTCTCCCGCGAGCAATGGCCACCTTGAGAAGCCGGTATCTGAGTGCGAGGATCCTGGGTGTATCCGAAGTCGGCGTACATTGAACGCATCAGCATTTCATTTAATTGAACTTGCTCTGCATTCATCCCAAAACCAACCCCTTCTGGGTTCATCATCGAACCAACCAGCTTAAGGGTGCTCAGGATCTTTGGTGTCAATTGATCTTCTACGCCATCTGCTACCGCAGAAAAATCAAGAGCGTTGATACGATCCGGAGAATTAGGTGCAATGGTAATAAACTGCCCCTGGAAGCTTTCTGTCATTCGTTCGAATTCGCCTTCGGGGTCAATGACCATTACCGGATGACCTCTCATCAAAGCTCTGGTAGCTTCAAGCTTTATTGCATAGCTTTTACCGGATCCGGAGGCGCCCATAACTATCGCATGGGGACTTTGCAGTTGAAACCTGTCAAGAATTACATTTGAATTCGTCATCTGATTGACGCCATACCAGATACCAGTGGGATGACTCAAGTCAGCGTTAGCCAGAGGAAAGGTATATTGCGCTGCCTGGGTATGCATGTTACGAGTTGAATACGCGTCAGCAATATAATTACGGCCATAAGGAAGGACACTTAAGAAAGCATCTCTTTGGCGCAAAGTAGCGCATCGCATCAGCCCACCTCTGGCATCCAGAGTCTTCTCGATCTGCTGAGTAATCTCATTCAACTCCTGCAGCGACTCGGCCCTTATCATTACTTGAAGAGAAACTTGAAAAGGCTTGCTCTCGCCCCTCATAAGCATGTTTTGCAGTTCTACCGCATCTTCCAGCCGCTGGATTCTTGCGTAGTCTGGCTGTTGTCCGTCATGGGCATCCTTTTCAATTTCAGCTTGCTCTCTAGCTGATTTAGAACGCAACTTGCTTAACAAGGGCTTTACCGGGAGTGGCTGGTAATAAACCGAAACATCAATCGATCTCTGCCACTGGTAAAGTTCGCGCAGCCAGTTGGGTTCGACATCATTAGGCCATCCGCTTAAATAAAGCACCCGGCAGTAGACGCTGTTCAGTCGAAAATAACTTTCCTCAAAAACAACTGCAGTCGGAGCTATTTGTTGACTGATTTCATCTGCACCTCTCTGAAGGACGCTTTCCAGCCGGGGGCTATCTCCAATCTGACCAAATTCTTCTTCGGCAAAAGCTTGCTCCTGGGGGTCCTCTTCACCCCAAGCTGAACGCATGTTTTTAAAAGCCACCGTTTTCACCTCCTGCTATGCGATTCAACCTACCCGGTCTGATCTGCGTGCTCATAAAAGAACCAGCCGAATCCCCATACTGAAGGTTGCTGTTCTGCGATACGCCAGGGTTATACAAAGACCTTAACAGCCTCAAGGTTGCTAGCTCATCAAGCAGTTGCGCTTGAATACCCAGCCTGCTTAATTGGCTAGCCACCAATCCGCAGCGATTCTGCAGCTGAATTCTAGCTTTTTCCATGTCGCGTCTCTTGCTTAAGTTGATTTTTTCTTTATCCGAAGAATCCATGATACGACTTAGTAGCCCTCCGAGAGGCATATCCTGGGCTACGCCGCCATCTCCCTGAGGGATATTATTTTGGTCGTAATAAGGCACCACCACAAAATAAGAACGGTCAAGCAGATAGTTAGACCTTGCTTGCTCTGCAAAATAAGTAATGTGGTCTTCAATGACTGCTCTCACAGCAGGAGAAATAGATGGATCCAATAGTCTTTCGCGGTATTCCCTGATATAAGCTTCTGTATCAAGATAGGCCGAATGCAACAGCACCTGCATTGGGAAATCCACCTGAAGAGTATTCAGCATTTCACCAAAGGTATTAAGAAGCATTGTTTGCTCGCGCTCACCGCGCAGGTCGAAATTGACGGCTCCCACTCTTAAAATCATGCGATAAGAACCATCTTTTAAGACCATCATATTGCCAAACATGCTTTGCAAAGGCACTAGTTGATGCACAGAGGCTACATTGCCTTGTGCACCACTCTGTTCCCCATCTGGATAATGGCCGGTACCATCACGATTTAGAATACGCTTCAGCATTTGGTTTTAGTTTAGTCTCCTGTGTGTAGTGTATGCCGGACTCTTGGGATAGAAGAGCCAAAAAAAACAAATAAACCCCAGAGTCCGAATTTGTTGTAGCTAGTGCCCTCTATTGTGTTGGCGGTGCTCTAGCAGGGCTTGTATGTCATGGTCTTCTTCAAGATTGGCATCCAGGTCGCCATAAGCATCTTCTTCACGCATGGTATAAGTTCGAGCACTCATGACAAATGAGATTTTATCCCCAATCCACACGTCCAGCGGGCGATGACCAATCTTAGCAAAAGCCAAGGCTACACCGATAATCAAAATCCAACTACACGCAATCAGGGCAAACAGCGTTGTAATGCCCAAAAGGCCCACCAAAAAAACTTTAGCAACACAATACCAAACCGCAGCCGAAGCAGCAAGGACAGTTAATTGTCTAATAGACAACTTCACTGGGCCCGCGGAAAAAAAGACGTCTTCTTCGTTTAAGTCTGAAGGGATTCTTACTCTGCTCATGGAGCAATCATACCCCGATAACACAACCCGTCAATGGGTTACACTGTTGAACAGAAGAAAAAGTTACACTACCTTCCCCGCTGGATGTGCTTCCACCCGAACACGGCTAAGAGCTTGGAGCACTAGCAGAACCATCTCCAGAAGGCTTAGACAGTGCGCCTGGGTCTTCTGTGCTCACGTTTGCATTCTCCTTCTGCGTTGTGTCTGTTGCGGCCTCCTTCCTTGCATCATCGGCTTGTGCGGCACGCGCGCGGGCGCTTTTAGCCATATGCGCGAAAGCCGCGGCACCCAGGGGCCCGCCAACCAGCATTCCAGAGGCTCCAGCAACCCAAGCATTATCAGAAAGAATAGTGTTAGCTAAAATGTTTTTACGCACAAACCCTTGAGTGAATCGACGAACAGGCCCCCTGTCTCCTGGATCGAGATCGGAGCCCTTTAATATAGAACGTGCTTTTTCAGCAAGTGAGTCTGACTGGGCTCGCATCTTGTCCACTCCTCTGCCCCAGGCCTTCTTTTCAGCAGCTGGTGCATCAGTCTTAGCAGCGGCAGCAGTAGATACTCGCTCGGAAGAATTCTCAGGAGTCGGAACTTGAGCGGGCTCAATCTGAGGAGCCGATCTAGCTGACGAAGCAGTCTCAGTCGAAGCATCCTGGAATGTGTCTACACCGCTGCTCCCTCCATCGTCTCCTCCTCTGCTGCCAGGCGCTGCAAGCGCGGGCTTTTCCTTGTCTGAAGAATGGTCTCCAAAACCACCCTTGCCGCTGGCGGCATCAATAATCTTCTCTTGCCCTGCCAGCCTGCTGTACCGTCCAAGATGAGTGTTCATGGTGTTAGCCCAATCACTACCAGCTGGTCTAGCAGAGGGAGTTCCAAACGTTTTACTGCTTGATGGAAGCATTGCTCGGTCTTGCCCGCCGGTACGCATTCTGTTGCCCATTGAACTCGTTGCTCCAGCTAAAACACCAGCTACAGGTGCAGCGCCACCTGCAGTAAGAACTGCCGCACCGACCATACCACCAGCCTTGACGGCAGTGCCGAGGCCTCGGCCGACCATACCCACCTTGCTACCAGTCACCCATTTGCGAATCTTGCCCACCATTTTCATAGCCATATACATTGACACCATCAAAGTAATAGAAGCGAGCCACTTGCTTGCAACCGAAGAAAAGCTATTAGCACCCAGGCTACCTGCCCAAAAACCAAAATTCCCATTCGGCAAAGAAGACTTAACATTACCATCTATCAGATGTTGAGCAGCCATTGGGTCCCAGAAATTATTTGCCAGCTGAATCCCTAGAACAATAACCCCGGCAATAGCGACAGGGACAGCCGAAACTCCAACGATCCCCCTAGCCCAAAGAGCAAGGATATTCTTACCGTTGTCACGGAAAACAAATGCCAGGCAAGCAATAGGAGTCAATAGGATTAACGACACCAGAGCTATCTGTTTTGCTACAGCAATAAAAGTAAAATAAAGCAGAGCTATAGAAAAAAAGGTCAACAAAAACACAGGGAACATAATGCTCATCAGCGAATTAACCAAGCCGCCAATATCAATGCCAACGCCGCTGTAATCAACCGTCGTCAAGCCTATAATAGATCTCGCTATCTCAAGAGTAATCGAGCCTTTCTGAACACTTAAGATTGATTGCAGTATGAAGTTGGAAGTAGTGATAACGGCTCCAATCAGATAAGGGGCTGCCGCACTAAGCAGGATTGCAAAAAACAATCTAGGCATAACTACTTTGAGGTTGTACTGGCTTTGAGCATTACGGCGGAAGAGGTAAATCAAAGAAACTCCAACCACGATAATCCCGTAAACAGCACTCAGGGCCGAGCGCAGTCCATTTGTTAAACCAATCCAGGTGTTTGACTTCTGATTACTTTCGTTAAAATTGTTGCAACTGAAGCCTAACTGAGAATTAACAACCTGATCTTTAGCACTGGTATTACACCCGCCGGGGTCAGCATTACCGGCTTTTGGATTTGCGTTGCCTTTGCTGTCGAAAATAGGGCGGATATTGCCATTACTAGTGGCGTTAGAACTACTATTATAAGAGGACCAAGTATTCAGGATGGTATCTCCTCGCTCGCTATGGGGAGTGTTGAGAAGCAACCCGAAACTTATTTTGCTTAGAAGTGCATACACTCCCCCGGCAAACATCATAGGAATAGCAGCAAGAAGCTGGAAAATAAACCTTAAAGGCTCTTTGAAAAGCACGATAATATTAGGCATTACTTGATCCCATAGGTCTCCCATATCAAACTGAACCTGATTGCAGGTTGCTAGTTGAGGTGAGGCGCTCAAGGCGCCATTGAGGTCGTCTGCGCTGGTTATGTATTTTACTGAATTAGTGTCAAAAAGCTTCTTCATAGCAGTTTGCCCTGTCCCGTCAATCTGATTGGAGTTCGACTGCTGGCCCTTGGGGCTTAAACCAAGCCTGTAGCGCATAGCGTCCTGAAAAGCCTTGGGTTTGTCTTTATCGGGGATCTTTTTATCGTTGATTATTTTCTGATCATCTTGCAAGCCCTTTTTAAACTTGCTTAGAGCTTTTTGAGCTTTACCATCTAGAGAGCATGTGCCGCCAGCCCTTTCACTGAGTGTACTGTTGAAAGCCCCCCAGCCCCCATCCCAGTGCATATTAGACTGGGCTTCCCATTTGGAAAAGATCTGCTGATTGATTTGAGTTTGACTCCACTCCTGGTTGGTTGCTGCAAAAGCCACAGCAGGAGCAAGAGCACTGCTCACCAGAATTCCAACCCAGAATAAAATCAGGGCCTGCACCCAGTAACGGCCTCGTTGTGCTAGATAAAGAAACATGCTTTATTGAGGCTACCTGAAAGCAGGCTCGCGTCAAGGGAATCAGCCGTAAAAAGAGCAAAAAAGAGGCCCGCCGGAGCGGGCCTCTTCAATCTGAACCAAACGAAAGTACTATTTGCCTAGGACGGCACTGCTCTGAGCAGCGTCCTGGCCTTTTTGGAGGCCACCCTTAACGCCAGAGTCATTAGAAGTTCCTGGGTCAGCAATTGTGAAGATGACTTCACGGGCTACTTTAAATGCAGCCATTAGCACAATACCAATCACAACATACTTGATTGTGTCTTTGGCGCGACCTACCATCTTGGGGTTGCCACCAGCAGTTACGAACATCAGTGCAGCAAACAGAGCCATAATGAAAGAACCTGCCGCTAGTACATAGAAAGCAAACTGAGTAAAAGTATTAACAACGCCGGCAAAGCCAGAATACTTTTCTGTGGCCGCATAAGACTGGGCAGTCAGTGAAGAGGCCACCATGGCAATAACAGCACCCAAAGCAAGAGCTGCTCGGTCGCGTGTGGTTTGTGGTACTACATGGGAGGCCAGGGGGCTCTGACGAGCATCCTCTGTCCTTGTTAGTGTGAAAGTTTGTGCGCTCACAAATGCACGCATTGGGATTTCTTTGATTTTGGTGATCATGATTGATTCTCCTTGTTGGGTTCAGATTTAGTTAGGATGTTTGAAGAAAGTGAATTCCTTTTTCCTATTATGCCAGGCAATACCATCAAGGCAGAAGCAGAAGCCTCTTTTTTGCCAGGAAAATGTATGCTTCTTCCAATGTTAACTGCCAAGTCCCATAAGGTGGATACCACCAGGGAAAAGCCTGCTGCAACCTTTTCGGGGTAGAGCAGCAAAACAACGGTTAACACGAAAATCGCGGCATATTTAAGAATGGTCTTCACAATCATTTGTTACAACTTTAGAAGGTAAAAAACAATTTGCAAGGGTTTGTGCGCTAACTTGAATGAACTAATCAGAACCCTTTCCCGTCAACCAATGTCAAAATTACCTCTTTGATAGTGAAATAAGACACCAGCACGAAAAACACGAGTGTAGTAGCAAGCATCTGATCTCTAGCCCATTTGACCATTTTCTGATTTCCCCCAGAAAAAACCCAGACAAGTGCACAAACAACATAAGAAGCAAATACCAGAGCTGGAGCAAGGTCAAAAAGAATTCCGCCAATCCGGGTAATAAGACGTACTATCCCGTCAAGATTCCATGTAGTGGAAGAAGCTATAATTAAAACATCTTTCATATTTTCTACCTTACCTTCTCCTGCGTTAAATTCAAGGCTTTCAATCCTAAGCGTTCCAGTCCCAGTTGGCTGAATCCCACGCTTCTTCTTCTGGGCGCATTCCTGCTCCCTGGTAACCGCCGCCTGCAGCACGATCTTGGATCTTCTGCATCATAACAGTAATTGCCTCTGCCACATGGTGTTGGCGGGCTTTCCATGCCTGGTCTCTTGGGACAGAAGAGCTGAGCCTTGAATTATCCAAAACCTGTGGAAGAAGCGTGTCAAGGTTTTTCTGGCCGACAGCTTTGTTCTCGTCTGGAATCTGTGTGTAACCAGGGGATAGCGGCGGTGCCAGGCCTTTAATGACAAAAGGTCCAGACTGGGCTTGGCCCATTTTCACATTTGCCCATGCCCACCAGTTATCCATAGAAATAATGTCATCGGTGGTGGGGTATTTATGACCTGAAGCAATGAAGTCGGCAATCATCCTGGAAGCCTGAGCGTCCAAGCGGAAACAGAACTTGGTTTGAGTGTTTGATTGAATACCACGCAGAACATCCTGAGGAAGATCTTGTGGCACCTGGTTGGCTGCAATAGCATACAGGCCGTATTTACGGGTTTGGGCTAGAAGGTCTTTGAATGATTCAGTAGCATAGTTCTGAAACTCGTCGATTACCAAATAAGCAGACAGATCTTTGTCGTGCGCCCATGAAGGCAATGAGCCAATAAGCATTGGGGTAACCATTGCTCCAATAAACTTGGCTACTGCCGAGTCGCCGCCTGTAATAGCAGGGAGTTTCATCATCACAATTTTGCGCTCTCTAACCCACTTCGCAAAATCAATCTTGGATTCAGACTGACCGAACACGTTGCCGAAGGAGTCTTTGGTTGACAGTGAGGCAAAAGTACGAAGAATAGGCATGACATGGTCTAATTGTTGGCGCTCACCAAGTTTTTCATAGGGACCGTCCTCAGCAAAAGTTTCACAGATAGCTAGGTTGGTGCAAAATTCCATAACAGCCCTGCGGAAAGCTGCATCGGTAAAGAAGAGAGGGACCTGTAGCAATGTGAGATGTAATCCGGGGTGAGCATCCAGGCCCCTGAGATTAGCCTCGCAAAGCGCCCAAACAGCTTGTTCGGTGTAGTTAACAGCCCTGGGGGCAGAATCTGGATTAAGATTCAACATCTTCAAGATCATGTCCCTAACCGCGTTTACAGTAGCTTCGATCTGGGAATGAGAAGAAATCGAAAGAGGATTGAAGGCGATAGGCCATTCGGTATCTCCGAAGTCCAGGACGACAATATCGTCTTTCCGCTCTGGAGCGAATGCCAGAACATTCTCAAGTACGTGGTCTACAAGCTCGCCGTGGGGGTCCACGCAGAAAATCGACTCACCATTTTTCGCTAGGCCATACATCAACCATTCGAGAAGAGTCGACTTACCGGAACCAGTTGTACCACAGATATAAGCGTGGGTGTAAAGCCCCTGGATAGGCATGCCAATAGCTTGCTGGCGGCTGGTGCCCACATCGATCTCTCCAACAGGAATAATATCCTTGGGTGGATTAAGGGGGTCATGCACCACAATCGGGGCTTGCGGGCGCACAACCATTTTACCAAAGTCGATTTTAATAGCACTTGAAACACTGGTTTGCTGATCGGGCAGCTTCATCATCTCGCCTAATTCATGGGGACCCAGGATAGTGTTGTAGTCCTGCTTAACACCCATCAATCCATAGGCAGCATCCAGAGGATGAGTAGAATCCCATTCCCATCCTTGACCGGTTGCGATGTTTGAATAAGAAGCAGAAAAGTGTTCTACGATATGAGCTACCAGCTCTTGCAGGTACTCAGCTCTTGCTTCAGAACCGATTGCCCCGATATACAAGGTGGAATCAAAATAAGCTCCTCCCTGCACTTTTTCCTGGGCGAATTTCCTGGCAGCAGCTTCTTCTTCGGAGCGCTGATAGGCAGGGCGCTGTTTGGTGGGTCGATAAGAAGAGCGGGGCGAATTAGGAGCCTCTGCGCGCTTGTCTTGGCTTACCAGAAAGTTCATCCAGTTCATGGTCCAATCCACCCATCTGCGAAGCTTGTTTCGAGTAGAAGGGTTCTGGATCTTACTAAAGGGTTCTCCACCAACAATCATATTAAGCATTTCCTGCAGAACTGATCGAGTGTCGGGCGGAGCAGGTCTTAAAGAAAACCGTATAAAAGCGTGCTCGCCTTCAGAAAGGCCATCAAACATCGCTAGCGCTGGGGAAATTTCATCTACATCTGGGCGCATATTCAGCGACATAATCGAATGCACCATTGGCATACAAAGCTTTCCTCGCATAGCGACAATGGAGCCGGGCTTTGTTGGAGCTTGTTCTTCTGGAGCGTCTTCAGATGATTGGATCGCATGATCTTGATGATCGACTGACTCGGTTGCGTTCATGCCAGGCAATGGGGGGAGGGGTACAGCTGGATTGTCTTCGCTGCCTGATTCAAACTCCCCAAAAGGCGCGCTAGGGGCGCCGCTACCATTTACGAGTCCATTGTTATAATCAAAAGGAGAGGTAGGCTGCTGTGGGAATTCAGCTAGGCTTTGTGGTGCTGCCCGATGTGAAGAATCTACCTGAATCCCCCAGCCCCCGGGGCTTTTACCGTTTTGGTGTACGCGGTCGCGCCCCTGGTCTTGAGGCAGAGGAACCAGCGGAAGCTCATCCTCAGGAATATCAGGCGGCAAATTTGTTCTGGAGCGATCACTCATCATATACAGCATGCCATGAAAAATGAGCCTGACTAGTGGTTCAGCCCTATCAAAGCCAAGAATATTCTCTTCTGATCCTGTATATTCTCTAATATGGACCGCCCAGCACCACCAAAATGGGATTTAAATCGCAATCTAGACCAACCAGAAGATGAATTCTTCGGGCTGATCGAAGATGATTTTGATGTGGGCGCCCAACCTTCACCCTCTGCTCCTCAGCAGAGAAAGCCTGGTCGCATCGGCCAATTACTGGAAAACATAACCGACAAACTGGTAGAGCGCGGGGAGAGCAAAGAAAATGAGCAGGAACTGCACGAGCTGCAAGAGTCTCAGCCCCCAGGAGGAGTTCCCTCTGGTTCTCCCGATTTAACGGCTCACCTTAGCAGGCTATCGACAGCTCAAGACAAGCTCAGAGAAAGTTTCCTGGCAGCTGAGAATGCAACAAGTTTGTTCGATGAGATTCAACAGACGCAAAGAAAGCGTGTCAGGGTTACATCCTGGAGTCTATGGATCTCGGCGCTAATTTTCATTTGGCTCGGAGTACAGGGTGGTAAAAGCTATCTGCAGGGCTTGTATAGCAATAACCTTCCCAGCGAAACGTGGCTGGTGGGCCTGATTGGCGGGCATTATGCCCATGCGTTAGGTGTTATTACTGGAATGGTCTCCCCCTTGGCACTGTTTGCATTAACGGTTATGTCTTTTGACTACATACTAGGCGGAATCGTTGAACGCAGGGTCCCGAGAATTTTCCTTGGTTTAGCGAGTGGATTGACTGGTTTATGGACGGCAACCGCTCTGCTTTCGGCTCAAGCATACACCAGTGCTTTGATTATTCTTACGGTAGCCCTGATCGCCTCCAGACTAGTTGAAAAAGTGCTGATGCGGCTGGGGTGGTATTAATGAGGATACTACGAGACAACCAAAATAACATCACCTCCATGGAGATGTTCGAAAGCGAAATGTGCAATCAGCTGCAAGTTACAGCAGAGCAGCTTAGGGAGTGGGCAGAAATGTTTCCGCCAAGTGGCAAGGCAGTACACCCCGAAAGAGGCAGAGAGGAAGCCGTTTTCAGACTTTCCAAAGAACAGATGGAGCAGTGGCATAAATACGCCAAAATCCTTCTAACTGGAATGACTGTCAAGCAGGTCCAAGAGCTTGAAGGCCGCGACCAAAAAGCAGCTGCTGAGGGTAAGAAATCATCTTTCCTGGATATGTACGCGACTCTGGCGGAAGAATGCCCTCCAGGTATTACCGCGCACGCTATGCGCTCATACTGCACGATATTCCTGTACCAGAACCGGGGTGGAAAGATGCTGCTTAGTCGCCAACTAGCCAAAGTAGCTGGTATTCCAGAGGGCAGTGCCCTGAGGCATATAAAATACCTTCAGGCAACCGGACTCCTGGTACTAGGCAGGGATGACCAAGGCAATCCGATGTGGGAGTTTGCTTTTGTTCCTAAAGCACTTACCCGCTACTACCCAAGCTAAAGCAACTGCTAGAGCTACTGCTTTTGGTTATGGTTGGCTTCGGCGATGTTATGGAACGCCTGAGCTACTGGTACCGCTGGCGCTTCTGGAGTAGCTTCACGCTTGGGCTTTTTACGTCGCTTAGTAGATAAACACTCTTCGCATTTATCTTGCTCCCCGGCGTGAATTTGTTCACAAGCAGGACACTGGTGAAAGTCAGGTCGAACAATTTCCATTTCGAATTCAATCTTCCCACTTTGAATACCACGTATTGCCAGAATCTTAGGCTCGTAAATCTCAGCGTACTCACCAGTATCATGAAGCAGTGTAAGGACATCTTCTGGAAGCCAACCAATGATAGCGTCATGTCCTACAAGGCCAATTGCAATAGCATTTTTGCGACGGCGGTCGAGGCCACGAAGTAGGACAAGCTCGAATTCTTTGCTATCTTCGACTAGGTCAATGAGCTTGTGGATGCCTTCTCTGTCTGGCTGATCCAAAAGAAAGGAGTGGCGCAAGGGGAGGTCTGCCAGCATAGCATCCTGCCAGTCTCGGTCAAATACTCTTTGAGCTTGTTGAATGGCTCCGTGATGGAGCAAGCCATTAACATTGGTTTCCATTTTGACTGCATTTTCGTGCAGTTCTTTAAGTTCTTGGTTTACAGGTGGTGTCTTAGGTGGCATGGTGTATCTACAATAATGTTTGATTGGTTTAGATGCGAATAAAAGTAATATAAATCCTTAGAAATCACTCCGAGTCAGCGTGACTTGCCTCCTGAAAGAGCGTTCTTCCTCTGCTGAGCACGATAGTCACAATAAATCTCAGCGCACTGGCCTGCCCACTGCATAAACGAACCTTCCAGTTGGGCATTAGGAGAAGTAATAGAAGAAATAAGATCTACATAGCGACTAAGCTGGTCATTGCTTTTTGCTGAGCCTTCCCACCATTTGTAAAAACCGCTTTGGCGTAGGCGGGTGTAAAACTGATTGGGAGAACGTTTAAGCAAAGCAATTAACTCGATGGGGTCTTCGTCAAGGTCTCTAATTGCCTCAATGATATTAGATACAAATTTCTTTTCAGCAGGATAAATGTCAGTGAACAGAGGCAGTCCCAACTGCTGCGCCAAATCAGCAGCCAGAAGATCCGCTACCCCACGGTCAAAAGCCTGGTTGGTTTTTTGACCGTGAGCTGAAATCAACTGGTAGACAAGATCCGATACCACCGTTGAATGCCCTTCGTTAAGCCCAGCTAGAGCGCTAGGTCCTACAAAGAGATGATGTGGGTCTCGGGGATCCCTGAGAACGCGAAAGTTTTTAGCTAGTCCTCGGTCATGCAGGCGGCGAGGCACGATTGTGCGCAGTGCACGCTGGAACTGCTCGGTAGTTAAAACCGTTACCGTTACTCGATCTTTTTTCTGACAACCAGTTAGTTCCTGCAGCTGAGTCTGGATTTTCTCCAACAGTTCTTCGTCCAGAGGACTGCGATCATAAAAAATCAGAGCATCCTCATCAGCTTGAGTGATGTTCTGACTACGCTCTCTGATTTCGTCAAAAAGGCTTTCAGCCATAATCTAAGACTAGCGAAAAACTGTTCCCCTCGCAGCTGTTTCGGATTTGTTACTCGATAAGAAAAATAAGTCTGAAACGAGAAGATGTTATGAATGATCAAAAATATTTGCAAAAGTCATGGGACTATGGGGTTATATGCGGTCAACTGTGTTTACCACAAGCAACAAAATCTATTCCACTTATTCCATGCTATTCTTCTCCATAAACAGCGATGTAGTCCAATAAAGCTGGATTACCAGAAGGCACTTTAAATGAAAAACCCTTAGTCATTCGATTCTGCGCCATAGGACGAACACCGGCTACTTGCAGGGGTACAAGTCTAAGGTGCTTAATTAATTGATTTGATTCAGGCTGAATGTTCCAATCAAAAGGGCGCTGGAATCTAGGGACAATCTTGTACTGCATACTAGGATGAATGTATGGTGCAATAGCTTCCTGAAAGGATCTGTTCGTATCCCCAGAGAACATAAAGCCCGCCTTACAAAGTGTAGGCTTGGCCCCGCAGGTTCTTTCAATGGCATCGGCCAGAATCACTTTGTGTGAATAATCCTTGATGGCGAAGCATGCGATCACACTTTTACCATTGCCCCAACGAGAATAGCTGCCAGATAAATTACCATCGTCCAAAAACCATGCAGCTATAGATCTTGCAGTTAGGCCACGGGCGTAGTCAGGAGTAACTATTCGATTTTTACCATAGTAGAGGTGTGTTTTTAATTCAGATAGCTGCGCAGAAGCATAGGTATCAAAGCCATTTCCATTACCCATTTTCACAATTCTCTTTGACAGTGGGCTTAACGAAGAATGTTTCCAAGCCATATACGGCGCCTGCTTGAGGCCATGGCCAATACGGAGCATCGCTTTACCATTGGACACTTGGCGTAAGGAGCCGTCGCCAAGGCATGTGCCGCGGACCAGTTCCATCTGTTCTTCGGAAAATTGGACATCTGAAATTACTCCAAAAACAGAGTCACCGAGGGAAAGTTCTGACGCATATTTTTTGCCAGCCGGGGTAGCCACTATTGTGTCTCCCGCAAAGTTTAAGTACCGATAGCCACTGCCTCCCTCAGCGGAGATCTTTACCTGAGTCCATTCTTTGATCCCGACCCCAGTGGAATACAGGCATACAACCTTTTCGCTCTCGACTTTGCAATCGGATATGTTAGCGACCAATACTTCTGGTTTGCTGCTAGAGTTTGCAGAAGTTCCAAGCTTAAAACTTTTCTTCTGTGGAGTCACTAAGCGACTAAGATAATGAACTGGCATAACATTTTCCTATGTAGAAAGGCCGCCCCGTATGCTGGGGCGGCCTTATCCCTTCCTATCCCCAAACTAATACTATGAAACAGGATCCAGGTCGGCGTCTTTATCAGCAGCAATCTCAGCGTCTGCCTCAGCTACCAGGTCGACTTCCTCGATTTCTACTGCATCGCCGATACCAAGCTCATTACGAATCTTCTCTACCAGCTCAGTGCGAATCTGAGCGTTCTCTGGGTCAGA
>Ga0214923_10001413_pt1 | contig 34181 bp, 29 predicted proteins | sample LL1510_MetaG_FD_177993 | JGI IMG/M metagenome (GOLD analysis project Ga0214923, IMG submission 177993) | Freshwater microbial communities from Lake Lanier, Atlanta, Georgia, United States - LL-1510 | ecosystem: Environmental > Aquatic > Freshwater > Lake | place: USA: Georgia | collected...
AAAACTGTACTGAGGCTAAAACTTTACTGAGGCCAAACCTGTGCTTGCTAAGTGCCCGCATACATTTGTCCAATCAAATCCTTATATTTTTCGTGCACGAGTTTGCGCTTTAACTTCATGGTGGGTGTTAACTCTTCGTCTTCGGCAGTGAGCTTTTGCTCGATCAAACGAAACTTTTTTACCTGTTCGACCCTTGCAAACTTGGCATTAACGCGATCGACTTCAGCCTGAATCAAAGCCTGCACCTCAGTCGCCCGACAAAGGCTTGCGAAGTCTGAAAAGGGAATATTGCGCTCCTGAGCATACTGCTCAACATTCTCATGATCAATCATTACAAGGAGCGACAAATAGGGTTTTCGATCGCCGACAACAACCGCATCGGTAATGTAGGGTGAAAACTTCAACTCGTTTTCAATTTCACTAGGGGTAATGTTTTTACCACCCGCTGTGATGATGATGTCCTTCATCCGATCGGTGATCCGTACGAAGCCCTCAGCATCAATTTCACCGACATCGCCTGTGTGAAGCCAACCCTCGGCGTCAATCGCCTCGGCGGTCTTATCGGGAAGATTCAAGTAGCCAACAAAGACATTGGCACCACGCGTCAGAATCTCTCCCTGTTCTGAGATCTTGATCTCATTGATACCTGCTTGAGGCCTTCCAATCGATCCAAGTTTCAAAGCACCAGGCAGATTAATAGCACCACCTCCCGTGGTCTCGGTCATACCCCAGACCTCAAATAGTGGTACACCAAGCGCCCAGTACCAGCGGATCAAGTCAGGCGAAATAGGTGCAGCCCCAGTTGCAGCCCAGCGCACACGATCGAGTCCAATCGCTCTGCGCACATTGCCCAAGACGACATAGCGCAGCGTTGCGTTGACTAGCCGTAATGCCATTGGTGCCCGCTGCGCTTGCATCGCATAGGCTGCATGACGCTCGCCAACAGCCAACGCGAACCGATACGCAGCCTGTTGGATACGCGTCGATTCCTTCATCCTCAAATTGATCGCCGAGTAAAACTTCTCCCAAACGCGAGGCACACCGAGCATGATTGTTGGGGAAATTTCGCGAACGTTTTCAGGCACCGTATCAGGATTCTCAACAAAATTCATTCTTGAGCCACGTTCGAGCGACAGCATCGACCCAAACATCCGCTCAGCAATATGGCACAAGGGCAAAAACGACATCTTGTCGTCAGTTGGTCCCTGAGCCAGTTGAGGCGGAAAGTTTTCCATTACCGCTCTCAGGTTGTGATGGCTCAGCATGGCACCCTTTGGCTTTCCGGTCGTGCCCGAGGTGTAGACAAGAATCGCCACATCATCAGCGCGACGTGCTTTTAATCGTGTCTCGAAAAGCGCTGGATGCCGCTCATCATGCGATTGTCCAAGTGCTTCAAGATCTTGTAACGACATGATTTGCGGATCGTCCAAATCGCGCAATCCCTCCATGTCCATCACAATAATCTTTTTTAATACAGGCAAACGCTCCCGAACCTGGAGCGCTTTATCGAGTTGCTCGTCGTCTTCAACAATCAAAACCTCGGTACGCGAATCAGCACATAAAAATTCGAGCTGCTCCGCTGCATCGGTTGGGTAAACCCCCGATACAACAAGCCCAACCAGCATGGCGCCGAAATCACAATAGGCCCACTCTCGCCTCGTGTTGGCAAGAATCGAAACACATGCACCGGGCTCTAGACCCAGTGCAGTAAGGCCCATACCGATTCGCCTAGCGTGAGCACCGTACTCGGTCCAAGTGGTCTCGTCCCACACCCCAAAAAGCTTCTGCCGGAGCGCGACCTGACTCGAGCGCTGTCCAACAGCGTTCCAAAATTTTTGACCTAATGTTTCACCGGCAAGCCTAGATGCATTCATCGTCTGTTACTCAACGCCATTGCCTTTCTATGGCTTTTGCATGTTTCAACGCCATTGCTTTTTCTTCTTCCAACGCCTTTCGCCGCGAACGGCGTCAGCTTTCATACCAAGATAAAACTCACGGATATCATCCTTTTGAAGTAAGGCGGCAGTCTCGCCTTCAAGCACGATACGTCCAACCTCTAGAACATAACCAAAGTCTGCCGTTTGCAAGGCAATTTGTGCGTTTTGCTCCACCAAGAGCATGGTTGTGCCCTCCTCCTGGTTGACCCGCTTGATGATGGCAAAAATCTCCTTCACGAGCTTGGGCGATAAGCCAAGACTTGGCTCATCGAGCAAAAGCATCTTCGGTCTTGACATCAAAGCTCGTGCAATGGCCAACATTTGCTGTTGTCCGCCGGACAATTGTCCGGCCTCTTGGCCTGCACGTTCTTTAAGGATTGGGAAGTAGCCGTACATCCGCTCGATGTCTTCTTTGATCGCCGAGTCGCTGCGGGTGAATGCACCCATGAGCAGGTTCTCTCGCACCGTAAGCAAGGGGAAAACCTCTCTGCCTTCTGGCACATGACTAAGCCCAAGCCTGACGATAGCATCGGGTTGTAAGCCTTGGATCGATTGACCTAAAAACTGAATCGTTCCTTTACGTGGATCAAGAATGCCAGAGATTGTCTTCAGGATCGTGGTCTTACCCGCGCCATTTGAACCAAGAACAGTGACGATACCGCCTTGAGGAACGTGCAAGGACACACCACGAATTGCTTGAACAGGTCCGTAGCTTGCCTCGATATTGCTGAGGCTCAAAATGGGCTCCTTGCTTTGCATCATGCCTGTCCCAAATAGGCCGCTATCACATCGGGATGGGCTTGAACGTCGCTCGGTGTACCCTGAGCCAACACCTTGCCAAAATTCACCGCTAAAACCCTGTCGGACACTCTCGAGACAAGCGACATGTCGTGCTCGACCATTAAAACCGTAATATCCAATTCGTCGCGAATGTCCTGAATCCAATAAGCCATGTCATCGGTTTCCTCAACATTCAAACCCGACGAAGGCTCATCGAGCAGCAGCAGTTTAGGCTCTGTACACAAGGCACGCGCAAGTTCAACCACCTTGCGAACGCCATAAGGCAAGCCTGCGACGATTGCGTCACGATAGGCTGCAAGGTCAAGGAAATCGATAATTTTCTCAACCGCACGGCGATTGACGAGTTCGCTTTCTCGCACCGAACGCGTGAAAAACATCTCAGCGAGCGGACGCTTGGGCGTATGAGCGTGGCGTCCGATCAAAAGATTTTGCAAGACGGTGGCTTGCGCAAAAAGCTCTATATTTTGAAATGTTCGACCGATCCCCCGTTGCACCACTTGATCCGGCGACATCTGTCCTAGGTCCTTGCCAAGAAATCGTATTTGGCCAGCACTCGCAGGATAAATCAGGCTGATGAGATTAAAAATCGTTGTTTTCCCGGCACCATTAGGACCAATGATCGTGAAAATTTCACCTTGCTTGACCGAGAAACTCACATCATCGACGGCAAGCAAACCACCAAAACGCTTGCTCAAATGCTCGATTTCGAAAAAACCTTGCATCGTCCCTGCCCTCAATGAACCCGCTCGGACTTGGTGTAGCTACGCTGACGCTTGAACATGCCACGCTTGTAGAGCGGGAATAAGGAAAAATAAGTGCGGATCTTGACCCAGGTACCATATAGTCCAAGTGGCTCAAAAATAACAAAAAGTATCATGATCAAACCAAACAAGGTTGCTTTGAGACCAGTCTGACCCGATAAAGACTCTGGAAGCCAATCCTTAAGCGTGGAGATGGCTTCGGGCAAAAGAATGATGAACATGGCTCCAAAGATCGCGCCGTGTAACGATCCGAGGCCACCAATCACAACCATCATGAGAAATTCAATCGAAACCAGCACCGTAAACTGCTCGGGACTTAAGAACTTGATTTGGTGAGCATAGAGCGCTCCCGCCAGACCTGTAATGGCTGCTGAGAGCGCAAAGCTCAAGGTCTTATAGCGGGCAAGATTAACGCCCATACTCTGCGCCGAAACCTCTGAATCACGAATCGCAATCAGCGCACGTCCAGTCGGCGCACGTAACAAGTTCTTTAGGGCAGTGGCAACCACCACGATGAGGCCCAAGCATAAATAATAAAAACCTTGATCGCTCTCCAAACTCCCAACAATCAACTTCAACGGGGCGACCATCATGCCCGCGTTGCCGCCGGTCACTGATTCCCAACGGGCGAGCCCTTCCTCGACGATAAATCCAAAGGCAAGCGTTGCAATTGCAAGATATAGGCCAGTCAAGCGCAGCGCTGGCAGTGCAATGGCAACGCCTGCAACAGCACTCATCAGCATCGCGATCGGCGCAGAAAACAAAAAAGGCCAGCCTCTGGCCTGAAGGTAGGCCTCAGCATAAGCACCGATCGCAAGAAAGGCGGCATGGCCCATGGACATCTGACCGGTAAAGCCTGCCAGAAGCATGAGTCCTAGCCCAACCAAGCCGCTTATAAAAATAAAAATCAGTTGCGTCTGAAAATATTCAGAAACAAACCATGGCGCAAGCAGCAAAGAGAGCATCAAGAGGCCATACCAAAAAGCCGTGTGCCGATCCTTGAAAAAAAGTAAATCCTGCTCGTAGCGGGTTTTAAAAATAAATCGCATGGTTCCTATACCAAGCTTTCGCGCAAAGCGATCGTTTCGATGCCATGTTGAGGTTTCAAACTTTCTTGCGCCGCATCTGACCAAAAATGCCAGAGGGCTTGACCATCAACACTAAAAGGACAACGATATATGCTGCGATGTCCTTAAAGCCCTCAGGCAAATAAAAGCCCGCAAAGGCTTCGACCCATCCAATCACCAGTCCGCCAACAATCGCACCGGGGATCGATCCAAAACCTCCTACAACTGCGGCGGGAAATGCTTTGATGCCGATAAACCCCATGTTGTTATGCACAAAGGTAATCGGCGCAAGCAATACGGCAGCAAGTCCGGCGACGGCTGCGGCGATCGACCAGATGAGGCTGTTGATCCTACGCACAGGGATGCCCATATAATAGGCGGCCAGTTGATTTTGTGAAGCAGCTTGCATGGCAATGCCGATGCTTGTGCCTTTGAAAAATACATATAACAAAGCACATAAGATTGCAGTGATCAGCAAAATTGCCAGGTGATCGGTCGAAACAACAATCCCCGCAATGCGAATGACTTCATCTGACCAGGGCGCTTTAAGTGAATGGGTATCGGTTCCCCAACCTGGCACCATCGAAGCAATGCCACGCATGGCAAAACCGGCTGCCAGGGTCACCATCACAGCCGAGAAAGTTGGCATGCCAATGATGGGCCGCAACAAAAGGCGATCAAATAACGCTCCAAATAATGCCATGACGATCAGACTCAGGGGCAGCGACAGCCAAAAGCCCAAACCCATCAGGCTGGAAAACGTAAAGGCCACGAATGCACCGAGCATCATCACATCGCCTTGCGCGAAGTTAACCACTTCGGTTGCCTTGTAAATGAGCACAAACCCCAGCGCTATCAGTGCATAAATACAGCCGATCGCCGCGCCTGAGATGAGCAGTTGCGCAGCGTCAGTCATGCCTGAGCCTTAGCCCCCAGACCCATGGAACGGGCGATCACTTCTTTCATGATCTCGTTCGTACCGCCGTAAATGCGTTGCACGCGTGCGTCGGCCCAAGCTCTCGCTACTGGGTACTCCCACATGTAACCATAGCCGCCATGGAGTTGGACACAGGCGTCGAGCACTTTGCACTGTAGATCTGAACACCAATACTTGGCCATCGACGCGGTTGCGGTATCGAGCTTTTTTTCTAATAACAAACTCGTACAACGATCGACAAAAACCTGGGCGACTTGAACCTCGGTCTGCAGTTCGGCGAGCGTGAATCGAGTGTTCTGAAATTGAGACACGGCTTGTCCAAAAGCCTTGCGTTGGCTCGTGTAGTCAATCGTCCAATCGATAGCCGCCTGTGCTGAACTGACAGCGCTAATGGCGATTTGCAATCGCTCCCAGGGCAATTCTTCCATCAGGTAAACAAAGCCCTGATTCAAATGACCGAGAAGCTGAGATTTGGGGACTTTGACCTGATCAAAAAACAACTCAGCGGTATCCTGGGCCTTCATGCCGACTTTCTTCAAGCGGCGACCTTTCTCAAACCCGTCCATACCCCGATCGATCAATAAAAGACTCGTGCCCTTAGCGCCTGCCGCGGGGTTGGTTTTGACCACCGTGATGACCACATCGGCATGCCAGCCATTCGTGATGAAAGTCTTTGAGCCATTGACGACAAAGTGATCGCCCTCATCGCTTGCCGTTGTTCGAATGCCCTGAAGGTCGGATCCAGCCGCTGGCTCGGTCATGGCAATCGCGCCGATCATCTCGCCGCGCGCCATCGCAGGCAAATAATGCTGCTTTTGCGCCTCGGTACCGTAGTGCAACAAATAGGGCGCAACAATCTCCGAATGCAATCCAAAGCCCAGTCCGGTGGCATTAACCCTCGCAATCTCTTCCATCAAGATCACTGAGTAGCGTCGATCAACGCCCGCACCACCATAGGCCTCGGGCATGGTTGGACACAAAAGACCTAGCTCGCCCGCTTTAAGCCAAACAGCCCGATCAACGTAGCCTTGTTCTTCCCACTGATCGTGATGGGGTGCGACCTCTTGTTCCAAAAATCGGCGTGTTGTTTGACGATAAAGCTCATGGTCTTCGCCAAATAGCTCACGTGCAATCATGGTGCTTGTCTCTCCCTAAAATCGGCGCTGTTTTTTGTATGCGCTGCTCTTTTTTTTTGTAACTGCGCGCAATGTACACCAAGCAGGTCAACTTAGCGCTTGCTCAGATAGACTTGTACGGGAATCGATGCAAACTTTCGGGAGAATGTTGATGACTGAGGTTTTTATTTTCGATGCGATCCGGACACCGCGTGGGCGCGGAAAATCCAGCGGCTCGCTCCATGAAGTCAAGCCGGTTAAGCTCTTGAGCGGCCTAATGAAACACATGGCGCAAAAACATCATCTCGATACCGCCCTGGTTGATGATGTCGTGATTGGCTGCGTTAGCCCGGTTGGCGAGCAGGGTTCGGTCATTGCAAGAACAGCGGCCTTAAGTGCCGGCTGGGACTTAAAAGCAGCAGGTATCCAGGTCAACCGTTTTTGCGCATCAGGCCTTGAAGCCGTCAATCTTGCTGCTCAAAAGGTTGCCTCAGGTTGGGAGGACTTTGTCGTGGCCGGTGGCGTGGAGTCGATGTCGCGGGTTCCGATGGGCTCGGATGGCGGTGCTTGGGCCCAAGATCCAGAAACCAATATCCAAACCGGCTTTGTGCCGCAAGGGATTGGGGCAGACTTAATTGCCACGCTGGATGGCTATGAGCGCGAAGAAGTTGATGCCTTTGGCGCAAATTCGCACCACAAAGCCGCTAAGGCTCAGGCTGCGGGCTATTTTAATCGCTCGATCGTTCCAGTAGCGGATGAACTGGGGCTTTCGATATTGAGCCAGGACGAAACCATTCGACCTGAAACAAGCATCGAAAGTCTTGCCGTGCTAAAGCCTTCTTTTGAAAAACTTGGTGCTATGGGTTTTGATGCAATGGCATTGCGCAAGTACCCCCAGGTCGAGCGCATCCACCATGTTCATCATGCAGGTAATAGCTCGGGCATCGTTGATGGCGCAGCGCTAATGCTGCTAGGCAATGAAACACTAGGCCATCAGCTTGGCCTAAAGCCACGGGCCCGTGTACTTGCCACGGCCTTAACAGGAACCGATCCAACAATTATGTTGACAGGTCCCGCACCGGCTGCGCGCAAAGCGCTTGCCAAGGCCGGTTTGTCGGTGGATGACATCGATCTTTTTGAAGTGAATGAAGCCTTCGCGGCTGTCGTGATGCGATTCATGCGCGAGTTAAGCGTCCCCGAGGAGAAAGTCAACGTCAACGGTGGCGCAATCGCTATGGGACATCCCCTGGGTGCAACCGGTTGCATCATCTTAGGAACCTTGCTCGATGAGCTCGAGCGACGCAAGCTCAAGCGGGGATTGGCCACTTTATGCGTTGGCGGTGGCATGGGCATTGCAACGATTATTGAACGGGTGTAAGCCATGTCATCGATTCGATATGAAATTAATCCCGATGCAGTCATTGTTCTTACACTTGATGCACCAGGATCAGCCGTAAATCTGATGAGTGAAGCGTTCCGCCATGATTTGCACGAGGCGGTTAAGCGGGTACAGCTCGACCTCAAGCACCGGCCAGAGCTACTCGGTGTCATCATCAATTCGGCTAAATCGAGCTTTTTTGCTGGCGCTGACTTAAAGGCCATGCTCAAGATCGGTCCATCACAGGCCGCCTCGTTTTTTGAGCAGGTGCAAAGCCTCAAGGCTGACTTGAGGGCCCTTGAAAAACTTGGCAAACCTGTGGTTGCCATGATTCAGGGATCTGCACTCGGTGGCGGGCTTGAACTCGCGCTTGCCTGCCATCATCGAATTGCGGTCAACAAAGCCGGTATAGAAATTGGCTTTCCAGAGGCGAGCCTCGGCTTGCTCCCGGGTGCGGGTGGCATTGTGAAAACGGTTAGGCTCAAAGGCCTGCAAGCCGCCGTCCAGGTCATTAGCGAGTCAAAACGACTGAGCGTTCAAGAGGCACTTGATATGGGCTGGATCACCCAAGTGGTTGCCAGCGACGATGCGCTCATGCCGGCAGCCTTAGCTGCTCTGCGCAGTGGTGCTTGCAGCCAGGTTTGGGACGATCCCAAGCACCGCATCCCTGGCGGAGGCCCAAGCCAAGCCGCGATTGCCTCCATGCTAAGCGTTGCGCCCGCCATGCTCGTGGAGAAAACCCGCGGTAATTTTCCAGCGCAAGAAGCCATACTCGCTGTCGCCGTCGAGGGTGCCCAAGTCGATTTCGAGACAGCACTCCGTATTGAATCGCGCTGGCTCACCCGACTTGCGACGGGGCAGGTCGCAAAGAACATGATTCAAAGCTTTTTCTTTCACCTTAACGAAATCAAAGCTGATCGAAGCAGGCCCCAAGGCGAAGCAGCGCGCATGACGATGAAACTTGGCGTATTGGGTGCCGGCATGATGGGTTCGGGAATCGCCTGGGCTGCCGCATCACGTGGCTTATCGGTCGTCCTAAAAGATGTGTCGCGCGAAAAAGCAGAACATGGCAAAGCTTATAGCGCTCGTATACTCGCCAAGCGGGTTGAGTCGGGAAAAATGTCACCCGACAAAGCACAAGCCATATTACAGCGTATCCAGGCCACTGATGTCATGCAGGACTTGAGCGCCTGCGATATGGTCATTGAAGCGGTTTACGAAGATCAGGCGCTCAAAGCAAAGCTCATTCGAGAGGCTCTTGAGGTACTTGGTGAGGCAGCTGTGTTTGCTTCAAACACTTCAACGATACCGATCACTGAGCTAGCCAAAGCCAGCTCGCAACCTGAACAATTTATTGGCATCCATTTTTTCTCACCCGTAGAAAAAATGCCCTTGGTAGAAATCATTCGCGGTAAAAAAACAAACGATGCGACCCTTGCCAAAGCCTATGATTTTGTCAAACAAATTGGGAAGACACCCATTGTTGTAAACGATGCGCGTGGCTTTTACACCTCCAGGGTTTTTGGCACTTATGTGAATGAAGGCATGGCCCTGCTTGGCGAAGGTGTCAGTGCGGCAAGAATTGAAAATATAGCGATGCAATTCGGCATGCCTGTTGGCCCACTCGCGGTGCTCGATGAAGTTTCACTCAAGCTCGCAGATGATGTCTTGCACCAAGAATTGGATGCACTCGCACATGCGCATAGCCATGCGCACGACCACGACCACGACCACGGACACGGACACGGACACGGACACGGGCATGATCATGATCATGAACACGCGCATGGACACGACCATCAGCATGGACACGACCATCAGCATGCCCACGGTCATGACCACAAGCATCATCACGCTCACAAGGTCAAGTCAAAGCGGATGGCCGAATCAGCGGTCTATGTGTTGGAAAAAATGGCCCATGGCTTTAAGCGGCTTGGCCGAGCTGCGGGTGCAGGCTTTTACGAGTACCCAGAAGGCGAGTCCAAACATCTTTGGGAAGGTCTGTCGGTCTTCATGAGAGGAGCCAAACCAGTTAGCGATGAGGATATCCGGGATCGCCTGAGCATGATTCAATCGATTGAGACGCTCCGATGCCTTCAAGAGCAGGTCTTAGCGCACGATCACGATGCAAACATTGGATCGATCATGGGCTGGGGCTTTCCGGCTTACACAGGCGGTACCTTACAATTTGTACACCATTATGGACCGCAAGCCTTCTTGGCACGTTCGCTCGAGCTTCAAGCACGCTATGGGGAGCGTTTCAGTCCCCCTGCCCTTTTACATCAGCTTGCTAAGGGCTAAGTCCAGGGCATCGGGCAAGTGAAGCGAAAGGCATGAACGCAGCGAAAGGGACAGATTGATGAAACGAGACGATCAAAAGGACTTCGGCGTTCGACCTGCTCAGCATTTACTGCCCTGGCGAGAACCTGCTGCGCCAAAGCCTGCAGCAACCGTCTTGCTTTTGCGCGACGGTGAAGCAGGACTTGAAGTCCTCATGACGCGGCGATCAACCAAGGCTAGTTTTGCGCCAGGAGCTTTCGTGTTTCCTGGTGGGGTGGTTGACGAGGCAGATGCAATAGCACTTCATCTGGATCCGAACCTCCTAAGCTCCGATCGCTTGGCAAACTGGCAAGGCCTTTCACTTGACGAGCAAGAACAACTGCATCGGATCTATGCCCAAGCAGCATTGCGCGAGGCCTGGGAGGAGGTGCAATTGTTACTTGTGCGAGCTGTTAATGAAGCCTCTAGGGATGTTAATCAGGCCTCTAAGCTCGATTTCGACGCCCTCGACCCTAAACTTGGGGGTCTCTCCAGGCACCCCATCGAGGGCTTTGCTCAAGCTTTGAGCAACAGAGGTTTGGTGGCCGATATCGACGCGGTCCGCAGCTTTTCCCACTGGACCACCGATCGTGACTTACCCAAGCGATTTGACGTCCGCTTCCTCGTGGCACGAGCACCGATTGGACAGGTGCCAGTTGCTGATGAGAATGAACAATTTGAGCCCTGCTGGGTCCAGCCTGCTGCGGCGCTCGAGCGTCATGGCAAAGGGCTTTTTTATATGATCTTCCCGACCATTCGCACGCTAAAGCAGTTAAGCCATTTCAAGTGTGTCGATGATGTGTTATCGGAATCGGATCGTTTATTCAAGCAGGGTAAGCTTTGGAGAAGTTGCCCGCGAGGCGGCTTCGTGTTGGGTAAAGACGAACGTTTTACCGAAGACGATATGCAGTTTGCTGAACTTGAGCTCGTGACCCCAGATGGTCAGCTGGTGCACAAACTCGATTGGCAACACGAGAGTCCAGTTGGTTTGCTACGCTATCTATATCGTTATACAGCGCCAAACCCAGGGAGAATGACCGGTCCTGGAACGAATACTTATCTTCTTGGGCAAGAGGGAGATTGGACCGTCATTGACCCGGGCCCTGCCATCTCCGCGCATGTCGAACGCCTTCGGTCGTTTACCAAAGACAAGGTCACTCGCATACTCTGCACCCACTCACACTTGGATCACTCGCCTGCAGCATTCGCCTTGCAGGCGGCGATCGAAGAGGCGCAAGGCGTTCGCATACCGATTTTAGGCAGAGCCTCCGGGCCGTCGATCGGAGCTGATCAGGCTTTCAGCCCGGATCAAACGCTTGAAGATGGTGATCGGATAAGGATTTGCGACGATGTGCATCTTCGAGTGATTCACACACCTGGTCATGCCTCGAACCACTTGTGCTTTTTGCTTGAGGAAGATGGCATCCTGTTATCTGGCGATCACGTCATGAATGGTTCAACCGTGGTGATCAACCCACCCGATGGCGACATGTTTGCCTATATCGCATCGCTTGAGCGCTTAGAACGTATGCATTTAAATTACATTCTTCCCGCTCACGGTTATGTTTTGGGTAAGCCAGCCCAGGAAATTCGCAAGCTCATCCGGCACAGGCTTTTGCGTGAAAGCAAGGTTTTCGAATCACTCAAGCGCCTGTGCACCGATTACCCCGACCAAGCCAGTGACAAGGGGTTTACGGTTGAAGAAATCGTACCCGGCGCTTATCAAGATGTCGCGATAAGCCTACACGGGTTGGCTGCCCGATCACTGTTTGCGCATTTACTCAAGCTCAAACAAGACGGTAAGGTTTTCACCGATGGAAAAGCTTGGTCGGTCAGCTCACTAGCTTGAGGACGAGTTTCCCAAGGTGGCTGTTGGATTGCATCGCCTGCTGCGCTTTGGGCAAGTCCTCAAATTCAAAGACCTTTTCAATGACCGGTTTAAGCGTTCCGGATGCAAAAAGAGGCAACATGTTTTTAGCAAAGCCACTGACTGTTTGTGCACGCTGATCGGCACTTCGCAGTTTATTGCTCACCCCAAAAATTTTAAGGCGCTGAGCATGCATCCGGTCTAAGTCAATCGCGGACTGTTTCACGCCGTCGACGAAGCCAACTAAGGCGAGTCGCCCCTGATAGGCGAGCACCTGCAAACACGCCTCGAAAACCGAGCCACCGACATTGTTGATAACAAGTTCAACACCTTTATTCCCGCTCAGTTCAAGCACGGCCCCAACGAAGTCAGGTCCGCGACTAAGCAACGCGTCGTCTAGGCCAAGACGCTTTAATCGATCTAATTTGTCTTGCGAGCTTGAGGTCCCGATGACTCGAGCACCCATAGCGTGAGCAATTTGTATCGAGGCCACACCAACCCCCGAACTTGCTCCGGTAATAAGACAGCGCTGCCCCTTTTGCAGTTCTCCTCCTGCAATCACCATGTCATAGGCGACCAGGTAGGCAATAGGCACACAGGCCGCGTCGAGCCATGCCATCGACGAGGGAACCGCCATGACATCTTGAGCATCCATAAGGGCATACTCTGCAAAGCCACCGGGCGCACGCCCCATGACGCGATCGCCGATGGCAATTGGGCAGCTTGCGTGCGGTGCAACCTGTTCACCCATAGCCACCACCTCACCAGCAGCTTCCATACCCGATGGCTTTGGTGCGCCACCCGCGCCACCAATACCCATCCCGACGAGAAACTCGCCCCGATTTAATGATGCAGCCTTTACTTTGACCAAGACTTGCTGCGGACCTGGCTCGGGCACCGCTCTTTCGGCCAAACTCAAGGTTTGCGCAACCGGATCAAGCATCCATGCTTTCATTCATTAGTCTCCTCGAAATTGCGGCTTTCGCTTTTCAGCAAAAGCCTTGCGCCCTTCCTGGTAATCGGCACTTGCAAAACAGGCATCGGTCATGCCGCGCACTGCCGCAACATCTTCTGCTGCTTCGCCCGCCGACCATGCACGCATTGCAGCCTTTGCGGCCTTAACTGTAAGCGGCGCAGCCTGGCCCAACCATGCTAAATATTGACCTACTGTTTGATCGAGATCTTCATCAGGGATTGATCGATTGACAAACCCAAGGCGAAGCGCCTCTTGACCGTCAAAGCCTCTGCCGGTGAAAACAATGTCGGCCGCCTGGGCGGCAGGTAGAACTTCCATCAGCCTGCGAATGCTCTCATAGCGAATGCCAAGACCTAGCTTGGCGGCAGGCATCGCAAACCGCGCCTTATCGTTACAAATTCGCAAATCACAGGATGCAGCCAGATAAAGTCCACCACCCATGCAAATCCCTCGTATCCTTGCTAGCGTCGGCTTTTTTGCGGCGAGCACCGCAGCGTAGGCTGCATCGACCGCTTCGTTATAAATCGTTGAAGCATCTAAGCTTCCACGCTTTTTCTCAAACTCCGAAATATCAGCACCCGAGACAAAAGCCTTCTCACCATCGCCGGTCAAAACGATGGCTCGAATCTCGGGGTTAGCGTCGAATCGAGCGATAGCTTGCGGAACTTCGCACCACATTTCATAGCTGACTGCATTATGACGCTCTATATTCGAGAACGTCATCCATGCAATCGGACCATCGTCGCGCAGCAATAAGGCGGCAGCCACGAGAAGCCCTTGGTCTAGGCAGATGTCGCGTCGCTTGGCGGCGCGCTCGGGGCGGCTTCGTCGGCAGCAGCAGCTTTCATCGATAAGCGGAGTCGCCCTTTATCGTCCGCTTCGATCACCTTCACGCGAACGACCTGCCCTTCCTTCACATAGTCGCCAACGTTATTGACGCGCTCTTGCGCAATCTGTGAAACATGCAAAAGTCCATCACGCCCAGGCATGACTTGAACGATGGCACCAAAATCTAGAATGCGAAGAACCGGCCCCTCGTAAATCTTCCCAACCTCAACTTCGGCGGTTAGATTTTCGATCATTTGCTGTGCGCGCCGAGCCGCCTGAGCGTCGACTGCTGCAATCGTTATTGAACCGTCATCTTGGATATCGACTTGGGTACCCGTTTCCTCGGTGATCTGGCGAATCGTCGCACCGCCCTTACCAATCACATCGCGAATACGTTCGGGATTAATCTTCATGTTGTACATACGCGGTGCAAAATCCGACAGCTCAGTCTTTGCGCCCGAAACCGCATCACGCATTTTGCCCAGGATGTGCAAGCGGCCTTCTTTGGCCTGTGCAAGCGCGACCTGCATGATTTCCTTGGTAATCCCCTGGATCTTGATATCCATCTGTAGCGCGGTGACACCTTGCTCAGTACCGGCCACTTTGAAATCCATATCGCCGAGATGGTCCTCGTCACCGAGAATGTCGGAAAGAACCGCAAATCGCGCGCCTTCCTTGATCAAACCCATCGCGATGCCTGCCACGTGTGCCTTGATCGGGACGCCAGCATCCATCATCGCAAGACAGCCACCACAAACCGATGCCATCGACGATGACCCATTTGATTCAGTAATCTCCGATACAACACGAATCGAATAGCCAAAGGTCGCCACATCGGGCAACAAGGGAACAAGCGCTCGTTTAGCCAGGCGGCCATGACCAATCTCGCGCCGTTTAGGGCTACCAACGCGTCCGGTCTCTCCCGTCGCATAAGGCGGCATATTGTAATGAAGCATAAAACGTTCGCGATATTCACCATTGATCGCATCGATCACCTGCTCATCACGGTTGGTGCCAAGCGTTGCCACCACAAGCGCCTGGGTCTCACCCCGTGTGAAGAGCGCAGAACCGTGGGCGCGCGGCAAAACACCGGTGCGGATCGCAATCGGGCGGACGGTTCGCGTATCGCGACCATCAATGCGGGGCTCGCCCGATAGGATTTGTGAGCGCACGATCCGCGATTGCAATTCAAAAAGCAGATTGCCGACTTCGGTGCTATCGGGCGCTGACTCACCCTTGCTTGCTGCATCTTCTGCAAGTGCCTTCGCCACCGACTTCTCAACAGCAGATACTTGAGCCGTACGCGCTTGCTTGTCGCGAACACGATAGGCCGCGCGCATGTCAGCCTCAGCAAGCTGATTAATCTTTTCTATCAAAGCCTCATTGCGCGCTGCAGCCTGCCATTCCCATTCGGCTTTGCCACCGGCCTCAACCAACTCGTGAATCGCATTGATCACGGTTTGCATTTGATCATGCCCAAACACCACCGCACCGAGCATCACTTCTTCAGAGAGTTCATGCGCTTCCGATTCAACCATGAGCACAGCAGCCTCGGTGCCAGCCACCACCAAGTCGAGCTTTGAGGAGGGCATCGTCGAGACTGCTGGGTTTAGCACGAACTGACCATCGATATAACCCACGCGTGCAGCACCAAGCGGGCCATGAAAGGGGATTCCCGAAATAGCCAGTGCTGCCGAGGCGCCGATCATCGCAGGAATGTCTGAATCCACTTCAGGATTGCTCGACATGAGCGTGATGACCACTTGCACTTCATTATAAAAACCATCAGGAAATAAGGGCCGAATAGGCCGATCGATCAAGCGGGAAATCAGGGTTTCGCGTTCGGAAGGACGCCCTTCTCGCTTAAAGAACCCGCCCGGAATGCGGCCTGCTGCGTAAAACTTCTCGACATAGTCAACAGTCAGCGGAAAAAAATCTTGTCCTGGCTTTGCATTTTTCGCTCCTACCACTGTTGCCAAAACCACGGTATCGTCAACATTGACGATCACGGCACCGCCAGCTTGGCGAGCGATCTCGCCGGTTTCAATCGTTACGGTATTTGAACCGTACTGAAATGTTTTCTTTGCAATTTCAAACACGTTTTAACATCCTCATAAGTGCCCGCGCGAATCCTCAGGCGGCGCGGTTCGCCACACAACAAAAAACCCGCAAGTTGGCTTGCGGGTTTTGGTTTGGCTTAGTTACGCAAGCCCAATCGTTCGATCAGTGCTCGGTAGCTCGCCAAATTGGTTCGCTTTAAGTAATCCAAAAGCTTGCGGCGGCGGCTCACCATTTTGAGCAAGCCGCGTCTGGAATGAAAATCCTTCTTGTGCTGTTTGAAGTGCTCAGTCAACTCGACAATCCGAGCTGTGAGTAATGCCACCTGCACTTCGGGTGATCCGGTATCCCCAGCTTTGCGCTGGTAATCACCCATGATTTTCTGCTTGTCGATGGTTGCGACAGCCATGATGTTCCCCTAAAAAGCGGGCCGGCATGCGCACGGCATCCCGGATTCCCTTGATTAAACTTGCGCCTTAGCTGGGATGGCCAAGACGTGCCGAACCCGTAAGTATAACGCAGACCGTTAAGCTTGGGGATTGACTCGTTCCTGCTTTGCTTGAAGCTTGTTTAATGCGCCGATGTATGCCTTGGCCGAAGCAACAATAATGTCCGGATCAGCACCGACACCGTTCACAATCCGCCCGCCTCTTGAAAGCCTGACTGTCACCTCACCCTGAGATTCAGTGCCCGTCGTGATGGCATTAACCGAATACAGCAAGAGTTCCGCACCCGAGCCAATCTCTGACTCAATGGCCTTGAACACCGCGTCCACCGGGCCATTACCGTCGGCTTCGCTACGGACCTCGCGGCCATCGACGGTCAAGACCACCTCGCCGTGGGGACGACCACCCGTTTTTGAGGACTGCGATAAGGACAGCAGCCGGTAACTGTCGTTGGCAGCCATCTGCATCGCCTGATCCGATACCAGGGCTTGAATATCCTCATCAAGAATTTCCGCCTTGCGATCGGCGAGCTCTTTAAAGCGCAAAAACGCGGCATTAACGTCCTGATCGCTTTCCATCTCGATGCCAAGTTCTTGGAGACGCTGCTTAAAGGCTGTCCGACCCGACAACTTACCAAGCACGATACGGTTGGTTGTCCAGCCCACATCCTCGGCCCGCATGATTTCATAGGTGTCACGTGCCTTAAGCACGCCATCCTGGTGAATACCGGAGGCGTGTGCGAAGGCATTAGCACCGACCACGGCTTTATTGGGTTGTACCGGAAAGCCTGTGATCCCGGAAACCAGCTTGCTTGTGGGCACGATCTGGCTTGTGTCGATACCAAGACTCAAATCGAAATAATCGCGCCGGGTCTTGATCGCCATCACAACCTCCTCAAGCGAGGTATTGCCTGCACGTTCGCCAAGCCCGTTGATCGTGCACTCGATTTGGCGTGCCCCCGCCTGCCTGACGGCCGCTAAGGAATTGGCAACCGCCATACCCAAATCATTGTGACAATGTACCGACCAAATAGCCTTGTCTGAATTCGGCACTCGACGTCGCAAATCGATAATCATCTCGGCAAAGAGCTCAGGTACCGCATATCCCACGGTATCGGGAATATTGATGGTTCGCGCGCCTTCATCGATCACGGCTTCCAGCACCCGACAAAGAAAATCCGGATCGGAACGGCTCCCATCTTCCGGCGAGAACTCAACGTCATCGGTGAACTTGCGGGCAAAACGAACGGCCAGGCGTGCCTGCTCGTACACCTGATCCGGACTTAGCCGCAACTTTTTTTCCATGTGCAAGGCACTGGTAGCAATGAAGGTGTGAATGCGCTTGGCACGGGCCGGTTCAAGCGCTTCGGCAGCCCTGGCGATATCTCGGTCGTTGGCCCTCGCGAGCGAACAAACCACGGAATCTTTCACATGCTGTGCAATGGCCCTGACAGCATCAAAGTCACCATTGGATGAGGCGGCAAAGCCTGCCTCAATCACATCAACCTTCAGGCGTTCAAGCTGTTTGGCAATGCGCAATTTCTCGTCACGCGTCATGGAGGCGCCAGGACTTTGCTCGCCGTCGCGCAAAGTTGTGTCAAAAATAATTAAACGATCACTCATAGGAATCTCTCTCAAAATAGCTCGTGGTTGCTTCATATGGGATGGCGGCGTTAAGCAGCCTCAGCGCCAAGCCTGGCGCAAATGGCGGTGTGATCAGCGCGCGGGGCGCAGTCGTAGCAGGCCACCCGCGCCTGAAAGCAATACAAAGGCTTTTGACAGCCCCAGAGGGACTACACAAAGCTGCCCGACGAGGCTTTCCTCAAAACGCGGCACATAGGCCGTCGAAGCGAACAAGGCAATCGGTTCTTTTTGCATCATAGGACGATAACACAGGCTTGCCTGCAAGCGAAGTCCGCCAAGTCTTAACGGGCCAACAACACAGCGACAAGCACCAGCGCAAACCCGGCAAGTTGCGTTGCAACCAGCGACTCGCCCAACATAAACCAGGCAAGCAAGGCAGCCCCAATCGGTTCCCCCAGGATCGCGATCGCCACAATCGTCGGGGAGAGTCTGCGCACGGCGTGATTAATCAAGGTGTGCCCAATCACCTGAGGGCCGAGGGCGAGCAGCAAAAGCGCTGGCCAGGCCGCAAGGCTGAGCTGCCACCATGGCCCCGTCGAGAAGCCAACCAAGACACTCAAGATGAGCGCCGCAAAGCTGTATACAGCCGCCACATAGTGCAATAAAGGCCAGTCCGGCCTTTGCTGTTGCACGGCTTTAGCGGCGAGCATGTAGCCTGACATCGCCATTGCCCCGAGCAGGGCAAGCAAATTACCCCATAAACCGGTGTGAGCAGGGTCTGTTTGCAAATCTTTCCACGAAATCAAAAGGCTCGCGATCATCGACAATACAATTGCTAGCCAGACTCTGGGCCCCGGTTTCTCGCCGAGCCATAACCAGGCAGCAAAGGCGACCCAGATCGGGTTGGTGGTGACCAACGCCACACTGGAAGCAACACTGGTGTAATCAAGCGAACTGATCCAGAGGGCAAAGTGCGCCGCGAGCGAACTGCCGGCCAGCATGGTCCAGCGCAAAAGCGATCGATCGAACCGCTGAAGTAAGTCCCCGGATGCCCTGAGACCCGAAGTCCATAGCGCAATCGGCCACATCACAAGCGCAGCCAGACAGAGGCGTGCTGCTGCGATTTCCATCGGCAAAGCACCCGCCTGAAGCGCCCAACGAATCAGGAGCGCCGCGGTTGAAACAACCGCCACACCAAGCAAAAGTGCGATCCAGACGCGCAGGCGCGCTGACGCAGCGTCGTCCTCGCTCATCGCCCGCGCTCAGGTACGGGGTAGGGTTACGCCCTGCTGCCCCTGATATTTTCCGCCACGATCTGCGTAACTGGTGCCGCAAATCTCATCCGATTCAAGAAAAACCATTTGCGCACAGCCCTCGCCCGCATAAATGCGCGCCGGCAAGGGCGTGGTATTCGAAAACTCGAGTGTGACGTGGCCTTCCCATTCCGGCTCAAGCGGCGTGACATTGACAATGATGCCGCAACGTGCATAGGTACTTTTGCCGAGACAGATGGTCAATACCGAGCGCGGAATTCTGAAGTACTCCATCGTACGGGCCAGTGCGAAAGAGTTTGGCGGAATGATGCAGACGGGGCCCCGAAAGTCAACAAAAGATCCTTGATCGAAAGCCTTGGGATCAACGATCGAGGCATTGATATTGGTGAAAATTTTAAATTCATCAGCGCAACGAACATCGTAGCCATAGCTTGAGGTGCCGTAAGACACGATACGTTGACCCTGCTCGCCTTCACGCACCTGGGATGCGCTAAAAGGCTCGATCATGCGTTGCTCTTTGGCCATTCGCCTGATCCAGTGATCGGATTTGACGCTCATACATGCCTCTTAAGTGTTTTGCACGACGATACTCGGAAACTTCGAAGCATGGCTGAGCGCGCGCGCTGCCAGGGCAACGGCAAGCTTTCTTGCGATCGCCCGGTAGAGATCACTGATCGGTGAATCGGGTTCAGCAACCACGGTTGGGCAGCCTTCGTCGGTTTGCTGCCTAATCTTCAGATCCAAAGGCAAAGCGCCGAGGTAAGCGACCTCATAGCGCTCCGCCATGCGCTGGCCGCCGCCTTGTCCGAAAATATGTTCAATGCGCCCGCAGGCACTGCACTGATGCATCGCCATATTCTCCACGATCCCCAGCACCGGGATTCCCACTTTTTCAAACATCTTCAGGCCCTTGCGCGCATCAAGCAGGGCAATGTCCTGCGGGGTAGTTACGATTAACGCACCCGTGACCGGCATACGCTGCGCCAGGGTGAGGTGAATATCACCGGTACCCGGAGGCATATCAATCACCAAATAATCAAGATCGTGCCAGCGGGTATCACGGATCAACTGCTCCAGAGCCTGGGTTGCCATGGGCCCTCGCCAGATCATGGGCGTGTCCTCGCCGATCAGAAAGCCTATGGAGTTCACCTGCAAGCCATGTCCCATGTGAGGCTCCATGGTTTTGCCATCCCGACTTTGGGGCTTTCCCGACAAACCAAGCATGGTCGGCTGTGATGGCCCATAAATATCCGCGTCAAGAAGACCGACGCGAGCGCCCTCCGCAGACAAAGCGAGCGCAAGATTGACGGCGGTGGTGCTTTTTCCGACCCCACCCTTGCCCGATGCAACCACGATCACATTGCGAACGCCGTCGAGCGGCTTAGCCGAAGGCGAAAAGGCATGGGCCACAATCCGTTGGTACACATTGGCGCTCACACGGCGTACGCCCGCTTGCGATTTGAGCACCTGCTCGACCGCATGACGGATCACCTCAATCTGGGTACGCGCCGGGTAGCCCAATTCAACATCGAGGCTGACTTCCCCTTGGTCAACCCTAAGTTTTTTGAGCGATTTGCTGCTTACCAGATCCTTCTCTGTGTTCGGGTCGACGACAGATCGCAGTACTTCCCGCAGGGCATCTTCGCTCGGACTCATGATCGGCATTTCGCTCACTTGGTGATGGCACTTCGCTTGGCGTACAAAAGTTGATCGATCAGTCTAATCGATTGCCTTGTTACACTCCGGACTTTACCCATGAAGCCATGACGACTCCCGGGCAAGACAGGTTCACGACGCCTCCAGATCAAGCGCCTACGGTGCGACGCAAGATGTTGGTCACCTCGGCGCTGCCCTACGCCAACGGCGATATTCACCTCGGCCATCTGGTCGAATACATTCAAACCGACATCTGGGTACGCTTTCAAAAACTTCGCGGCCATGAGGTTCATTATGTCTGTGCAGACGATACCCATGGCACACCGGTCATGCTTCGGGCTGAATCGCTGGGTGTTTCACCGGAGACATTAATCGAACGGGTCTGGCAGGAGCACACGCGGGATTTCGCTGCCTTTGGCGTCGCTTTTGACCACTACTACAGCACACACAGCCCGGAAAATCAGGCACTTGCCAACCAGATTTATCTCGCCCTTCGCGACGGGGGATTCATCGAAAAACGTGCTATCGAACAGATGTACGACCCGGAACGTGCGATGTTTTTGCCTGACCGCTTCATCAAGGGAACCTGTCCGCGCTGCAAAGCGTCCGATCAGTACGGTGATTCCTGCGAAGCCTGTGGCGCAACCTACAGCCCGACCGATTTGATCGATGCCCGCTCAGTCGTCTCTGGCGCAAAACCAATTCGAAAAGTTTCGGATCATTATTTTTTCAAGCTCTCTGACGAACGTTGCAGCAGTTTCTTGAAACAATGGGCTCTGAAGGACGGCAGACTTCAGCCGGAAGCCCGCAACAAGCTTAAAGAATGGCTCGGCGATGACGAGGCTGCAGATGGCGATGATCGCAGCCAAGCCAAGCTTGCCGACTGGGACATTTCGCGGGATTCACCGTACTTCGGCTTCGAAATTCCTGAGGCAGCAGGCAAGTATTTTTATGTGTGGCTCGATGCACCGATTGGTTACTACGCCAGCTTCAAGCGATATGCTTCTGATATCGGTCTGAATTTCGATGAATTTACTGCCGCAACAAGCCAGTGCGAGCAGTACCATTTCATCGGCAAAGACATTTTGTACTTTCATACTTTGTTTTGGCCGGCGATGCTCCATTTCTCAGGATTCAGAGCACCGAGCAATGTGTTTGCGCATGGATTTCTGACTGTCGACGGTCAGAAAATGAGCAAGTCACGTGGCACATTTATCAATGCAAAAAGCTATATTGATCAAGGGCTCAATCCAGAGTGGCTACGCTATTATTTTGCAGCCAAGCTTAATGCTTCGATGGAAGATATCGATCTCAATCTTGATGACTTTATTGCAAGAGTGAATGCCGATCTGGTTGGAAAGCTTGTCAATATCGCGGCGCGGTGCTCTGGATTTTTGATCAAGAAGTTTGCGGGTCGCTTGGGGCCAAGTGATGCGCGTGCCATGGCTGACTTCGACAAAGCCTGGTGTGGCGCTGAGGGGCTTGCGCAGCATTATGAGCAGCGTGAATACGGCCGGGCTATGCGTGAGGTCATGGGACTTTGCGACGCGGTCAATCAGTATATTGATCATCACAAGCCCTGGGAGCTCGCGAAAGAACCCGCGCAGCGGGATCGCTTGCAAGTCGTCTGCAGCACCGCGATTCGAGCCTTTGCGCACCTGATGCGCATGTTGCAACCTGTCCTGCCGGGCACCAGTCAGCGCGCCCTCGATCGATTGGCGGTTGCACACAGGCAATGGGATTCGATCGACTTCAACAAGGATGCTGATCTGCCTGCGGGTCATCAGATCGAAGCCTTCCAGCATCTGTTGACGCGGGTCGATCGTAAGCAAATCGACGCTCTGCTTGAAGCTAACCGCAGCGATCAGCAGGCGCATAGCGCCGACGCCAATCAGGCGTCAACGAGCGCTGTAGCCGCGCAAGCCACAGGTCTGCCCGATAAGCCTAATCAACCCGGCCAGGACCAGCATCAATTGCCGTGGATTACGATCGACGACTTCGCGAAAATCGACTTGCGTCTTGGGCGGATCCTCGAGGCTCAAGCGGTTGAGGGATCGGACAAATTGCTCAAACTCGTGATTGATCTCGGTGAAGAGAAACCGCGGACGATCTTTTCAGGCATCAAAGCCGTAATCGCACCGGGGCAGCTCGTTGGGAAATTGACCGCCGTCGTCGCCAACCTTGCGCCGCGGAAAATGAAGTTTGGGATCTCAGAGGGCATGTTGCTCAGCGCAGCCGATGAATCGGGCAATGTCCCCGGTCTGTTTTTACTCGAAGCAGCGCCCGGGGCCTTACCTGGCATGAAAATCCGCTGAACATGGGGCAATTTGGGCGGCAGTCGCCATGACAGGGTTTAGACCCGCCATCATCGATTCACTAAGCCGTTATCAGGCAAGGGATTTTCGGGCTGATGTCGCTGCGGGCATCACGGTTGGCATTGTCGCCTTACCGCTCGCAATGGCCTTTGGTATCGCATCGGGTGTGAGCCCTGCGCAGGGCCTGGTCACTGCCATCCTTGCCGGTTTTGTGGTCTCCTTACTTGGTGGATCCAAAGTTCAGATCGCAGGCCCAGCAGGCGCTTTCGTCGGGCTTTTATACACACTCGGTGAACGCATTGGGCCAGGCAATTTGCTCTTGGCGACCATGCTGGCCGGTGCCTTGCTGATCATCGCAGGCGCCTTTCGCTTGGGCAGAATCATCCGCTATGTGCCTGTGGCCATCATTACAGGCTTCACGAACGGGATCGCGGTGATGATTGCTTTGCAGCAGTTTCGCGATTTTTTTGGTTTGCCGATAGAAAAAATGCCGGCAGATTTTTTTGCACAAATACAAGTTCTTGCAAGCCATGTAAACGAAGCCGACGCTTCGGCGATGTGCCTGGGCCTCATGAGTCTAGTCATCTTGCATGTTTGGCCGAAATCTTTCCGTCAGTACGCTTCGCCTTGGAAGCAATTCGCCAAACAAATCCCGGGCACAGTGATGGTGTTGATTGCGGGTACCTTGCTCGTGAGTAGCCACTTGCTTGAGCTGCCGACCATTGGCAGCCGATTCGGAGGCATTCCGGCAAGCTTTCCCTATCCGACAGCGCCCGATGTCGATTGGTCTAAGGTCCGGGATATTCTCGTTCCTGCCATCTCCATTGCGCTGCTATGCGGCATCGAGTCCTTGCTCTGTGCGCGAATGGCCGACCGCCTGATCCGCGAGCGTCACAACGCCGATCAGGAATTGATCGCTCAAGGCGTCGCCAATCTCCTGGTTCCCTTGTTTGGCGGCATCGCTGCGACTGGTACGATTGCAAGAACCGTCACCAATGTCCGGAGCGGTGCTCGCTCGCCGGTTTCCGGCATTGTGCATTCGCTCACCCTTGCGCTGATTGTTCTGATCGCTGCGCCACTCGCGGCCAACATCCCGCTTGCGGTGCTCGCCGCGGTGCTGCTCTTTGTCGCCTACCACATGGGCGACTGGCAGGCTTTTGCGCGTCTGAGAGCCTTCAGCATGCCCCATCGCGCCTTGATGATTGGAAGTTTTGTGCTCACAGTTGTCTTTGACCTCACGGTTGCGGTCCAGGTTGGCGTTGGCCTTGCCTGTCTGCTTTTTCTTCACCGGATGGCAAGCCTCACGAAGCTGCAATGGCTCGCGTTGATGCACGGAAAAACGCAGGAACTGATCGCAGTGTGTGAGATCAAGGGGCCGCTCTTTTTTGGCTCGGTGGACCGTATTGAAGCCGTGCTCGATCCGCATCAGGCACCGGCCCGGCACATTGTTTTGGATATGCAGGGCGTCAGCTACCTCGACACAAGCGCACTCGAGGTTTTATTCCAGTACAAGGACCTGCTGCGTTCGCTTGGCGGCGGCTTGGCGATTTGCGCTGCGCCTGAGCATGTGCGCTCGCTAATCACCCGAAGCGGGCTTTTGCAGGACTTGGTCGGCAAATGCATTTTTAAGGACCTGGATGAGGCCAAACAGGCCTTTGACCAAGGTCTGGAATTACAATCGAGCGAGTGACATGAAAAAAGCATGGGGAGTTCTCGTATGAAACAGCGCAGTTATCGTTCGGAAGCAACATTGTTTATTGAACAGCTCAAGACCCAGCGTCCTCATCTGGAACAGCAACAGCAACAGGGGCGAAGCATTTGGTGGGATAAACCTCAAGATCTCGATACCACCCAAGAGCGGCAATCGGCAAAAGTAGCTCAAAAGCCTTACGTTTATCATAACGCTTAAGGCGTGATGCCCGTACCGGAAGACTTGACGAACAAGCTGACCGCGTCCGATCCGGCGCATCAGGATTTGCTGCCGACGCATGCCGAAGGAGAGCAGCTCGAACTCAAGGGCATCGCAAGGCTTTATGGCGAACCCCTGCTCAAGCTGCCTCAGGATTTATACATCCCGCCGGATGCGCTGGAAGTATTTTTGGAGGCCTTTGAAGGTCCCTTGGACTTGCTGCTTTATTTGATTCGCCGCCGAAACTTCAACATTCTTGACATACCGATGGCTGAGCTCACGCGGCAATACCTCGCGTATGTCGACGAGATCCGCAGTCATCACCTCGAATTAGCCGCTGAGTACTTGCTGATGGCAGCCATGCTGATCGATATCAAATCGAGGATGTTATTGCCGATTCAAAAGCGAGAGGCGGATGCCGAAACCGAAGACCCTCGAGCCGAGCTGGCAAGACGCCTGCTTGAATACGAATCGATCAAACAAGGCGCCCAGCAACTTGATTGTCTGCCACAGGTCGGGCGCGAGTTTTTCATCGCTCAGGTCTGCCTGGACCAGCATGTTGCGGCACGGCTGCCCGAAGTGAGCGCAGAGGATTTAAAAGCCGCTTGGTTCGATATTATGCGGCGCGCAAAGCTGATCCAGCATCATAAAATCACCCGCGACGAACTTTCCGTTCGTGAAATTATGACGGTTATCCTCCGCGAGCTTCAGCAACGAAGGTTTGCCGAGTTCCAGGAATTGTTCGATACCGCGAAAGGTCTGCCACATGCCGTCGTGACCTTTGTCGCACTGCTTGAGCTGACCAAAGAGTCCCTGGTCGAGTTAACACAGGCTGAATGCTATGCGCCGATTTATGTCCGGCTCAGCTACACACCGAGTTAAGCTTGCTTGAAATCATCGACAATGCCGACTTGTCGACGCGTATAAGCCTTCGGCTTAGAAGCCAGGTTGACAGGCTGATTCGAGTTCATCACCCTGCGGAGCTCGGTGATGCAAAGCTTGCATTACGAGGGCCATTTCGCGGGCTGCTGGGGGAAGGCAGCAACAGCGTCTTTGGTGCCCATATTCACGGCACCTTGTTGCAGATCGCCTGGCGCGGTATTGAACGTCTTGATCGTTATCAGGTTCGCGCCCAGGCTGGCGAGCACTGGGATGAGCTTGTGCAGTGGAGTCTGTCTCAAAACCTTCAAGGCCTTGAAAACCTCAGCATGATCCCAGGCTCGGTGGGCGCAGCGCCGATTCAAAACATAGGCGCCTACGGGGTTGAACTCGCGCAACGCTTTGTATCGCTCGAAGCTGTCCACTGGGAGAGCATGACACGCAAGCGGTTCTCACGCGAAGCATGTTTATTTGCATATCGTTCTAGTGTATTTAAGCATCTAAGTCATCAGTCATGGATCATCAGCCATGTCGACGTTCAGTTAAATCCGCTCGCCACCGGTGAGTCTGCTGCCTCATTAGACTATCGCTATCCCGATTTGCAACAGCGTTTTAATCGGCAGCCACCTGACTCCGCCCTTGACATCGCCGCGGCGATTCGAGAGATTCGCAGCGGCAAGTTACCCGACCCAAAGGTCGAGCCGAATGCCGGGAGTTTTTTTCATAATCCGAGACTAAGCAACGAAGCTGCCTTGGGCTTGAAAGCGCGGTTTCCAGAACTCCCCATCTACCGGGACGGTGAGCATCATCACAAGTTATCTGCCGCCTGGATGATTGAACAATGCGGTATGAAAGGGCAACGACTTGGTGATGTTGGCGTATCGGCAAAGCACGCCCTGGTCCTTGTCAATCATGGCGAGGCAACCGGGGAGATGCTGATGGCATTTGCCCGGAAGATCATCGAGCTGGTCGATGAGCGATTCGGACTGCAACTCACGATTGAACCTCGCGTCCTGCTCAGCTGAATAGCCCTCAAAAAAAGGTATCGCTCGCGTGCAACCCATCAGCGCGCATCGAGTTTCCGGCGAAAAACCCATCGCATTGAATCGGATGCATCAGGACAATACTGATAACCATCTCGGTCAAACGTTTTGAGCGCTTCGATCGATTCGACCCGATTTTCAATTGCCCAGCGACACATCGCACCTCGCGCACGCTTTGCCGAAAAGCTCACCACTTTGAAAGACTCGCCCTTGGATTCCTGAAAAACAATATGCAAAACTTTTGCTTTGAGATTTTTCTCCTGCACCGCGCTGAAGTACTCCTCGGAGGCCAGGTTCACCACAAGCTTGCTGCTGTGTCCTTTCAAATCCTGATCGAGCGATGTGGCAATCGTGGTACCCCAAAAGGCATAAAGATCCTTGCCCCGTTCGTTTGCAAGACGGGTGCCCATTTCGAGCCGGTAGGCTTGAAGCTGATCAAGCGGTCGCAAGACGCCATAAAGGCCGGAGAGAATCCGCACATGGTCTTGCGCCCAGCCGATCTGCTCCTCGTTGAATTCACGAGCGCGTAGACCATCGTAGACATCACCGTCAAAAGCAAAGATAGCAGCTCGAACCTGCGATGCCCTGGGCTTATCGCGCCATATTTTGTAGCGCTCATGATTCAGTACGGCCAATCCTTCACTGATACCCATCAAGGATGAGAGCTCCTCGGGTTGCAAATCCCGCAATCGCTCGACAAGCTTGGCCGATTCGGCCATCCAGCGGGGACGACTTGTTTTGACCGCCAAGACCTCAGACTCGTAGTCGAGGGACTTTGCCGGAGAAAGCAACATCAGCATCGTAAACCACCTCGTTAACGCAAAGCACTTGTTGATGTCGATAGAATGCTGATGATAATGCGCAGTTAACCCGCCCAAGGTCGAATGCCCCCAAGCCACGCTGAACCGCCAATCGAAGCTTCAATGAAAGGCACTGCACATCGGGCAACAAGCCTGGTACTCGACACGAATTGTTGGCTCGATTTGCTTGTCTTTTGTGACCCCTCGGTGAGCAGGCTTCGCGATGCACTAGCGTGCAAGGCCATCACGGTTGTAAGTTGCGCGCCGATGCGAGATGAGATCTTGCATGTGATCAACCGCCCCTGGATCAATCAGCGTTGCGCTCCTGAGGCAGTGATGCTGGACTACGATCGTTTCAGTACACGGTGCAAGCTGCCGCCCTCACGCCGCTCGCGCATCGCCTGTTCAGACCCTGACGATCAGATTTTTCTTGACCTGGCCATTGAGGAGGCGGTTTCAGCGCTGGTCAGCAAGGATCGACAGCTTCTGCGGGTTGCAAAAAAAATGCGACTGCAGTTTCAAGTCGAGATCATGAGCCAGGCGTCATTACAATTTCAAGAGCATTTGTTGCGTTGGACGCAAGCCAGTCCTGCGCCTTTGCACCGCGCCGATGTCTAGTAAGACTTTGGTAGACCTAGCACCTTCTCGGCAATAAAACTCAGGATTAACTCACGGCTGACCGGCGCGATCCGCGGAATCAGGCTCTCACGGAAATAGCGTTCGACATGATATTCCTTGGCGTAGCCCATACCGCCGTGCGTCATCACGGCTGTCTCGCAGGCATGGTAGCCCGCTTCGGCGGCAAGAAACTTGGCGCTGTTGGCCTCGGCACCGCAGGGTTGACCCTGGTCATAGAGCCAGGCAGCGCGCATCGTCAGCCAATGGGCTGCTTCGAGCTCGATCCATCGCTGCGCCAAAGGATGCGCGATGGCTTGATGCTGACCGATTGGTCGGTCAAACACGATACGCTCGCTGGCATAGCGTTGGGCACGTGATAGCGCCACCCGCCCTAAACCCACCGCTTCGGCGGCAATCAAGATGCGTTCCGGATTCAAGCCGTGCAAAATATAACGAAATCCCTGCCCTTCCTCGCCAATCCTGTCCTCGACGGGAATCCGCAAGCCATCAATAAAAAGCTGATTGGAATCAACCGCTTTACGACCCATTTTCTCAATCTCATGGACCTGAACCCGGGACCGGTCAAGATCGGTATAAAAAAGACTAAGTCCCTCATTAGGTTTCGATGACTCAGCAAGCGCTGTGCGTGCAAGCAAGAGCATTTTGTCGGCAACTTGCGCGGTTGAAATCCAAACTTTTTGACCATGAACTGAATAGTGATCGCCCTCGCGCTTTGCCATGGTCTTGAGCTTCAGTGTGTTGAGACCTGTATTGGGCTCGGTCACAGCAAAACAGGCCTTTTGCTCGCCACGTATCAGCGGGGGTAACCAGCGTGCCTGCTGCGCGGCCGTTCCAAAAACAACAACAGGATGAAGCCCAAAAATATTCATATGAATCGCAGAGGCACCACTCATCCCGGCACCTGAGGCTGCAACAGCCTGCACCACCAGGGCTGCCTCAAGTATCCCGAGTCCAGCACCGCCATGAGCGACGGGCATGGCAATGCCGAGCCAGCCCGCCTTAGCCATGGCCAGGTGAAACTCGCTCGGAAAGTCCCCGGTTCGATCACGCTCAGCCCAGTAATCATCACCAAAATCGCGACATAAGGATGCCACTGCATCGACAATGGCCAATTGATCCTGAGAGAGTGAAAAATCCATAGCAGTTCCTTAATCAGCCCAATACCATCTTGTCGCAACAAAGGCATCGTGCACAAGCCGCGACAATCCGGTTTTCGGTCTGGCGAAAACCCTAAGGAGGCTTCAATGCAGCCGGAAAGTCTTAGTATTCGGCACTTATCCCAAGCCAGAGGAACCCCAGATGCAGCCCACCTTAGATCGACACACCGAGATTCGCGATGCGATTCGTGACCTTTGCAAGCATTTTCCCGATGAATACCACCGCAGCATCGACGAGGTCCGGGGCTACCCTGAGGCATTCGTGGATGCACTTACCCAAGCAGGCTGGCTTGCAGCGCTTATTCCTCAGGCTTACGGCGGATCTGGCCTTGGGCTATCGGAAGCTTCGGTGATCATGGAAGAAATCAACCGTTGTGGCGGCAATGCAGGTGCCTGTCATGGCCAGATGTACAACATGGGTACGCTCTTGCGGCACGGGTCTGAAGCACAGAAACGGCAATATCTGCCCGAAATCGCTGCAGGCCGACTAAGGCTGCAGTCGATGGGCGTTACCGAGCCAACAACAGGCACCGACACAACCCATTTGAAGACAAGTGCTCGAAAGCAAGGGGATCGCTACATCGTGAACGGGCAGAAAGTCTGGATTTCACGTATTCAGCACTCTGACTTCATGATTCTTCTCGCAAGAACAACGCCGCTCGCTGAGGTGGCAAAAAAATCAGAAGGTATGTCAATATTTCTGGTGGACCTTAAAGCCGCCATCGGTCATGGCATGACGGTGCGCCCGATTCGCAACATGGTCAACCATGAAACCAATGAGTTATTTTTTGAAAACCTTGAAATTCCTCAGGAAAACCTGATCGGGGAAGAGGGCAAAGGTTTTAAGTACATTTTGGATGGGCTGAACGCCGAGCGGATCCTCATCGCCGCTGAATGCATTGGTGACGGCTATTGGTTTATCGACCGCGTGACGCATTACGTCAAGGACAGGCAGGTATTTGGGCGACCGATTGGTCAGAATCAGGGGGTACAGTTTCCGATTGCCGATGCCTACATCGAGGTTGAAGCGGCTAATCTGATGCGTTATGCCGCCTGCGACCGCTTCGATCAGCAAGAGGCTTGCGGCGCACAGGCAAATATGGCGAAGTATCTTGCGGCAAAAGCAAGCTGGGAGGCTGCCAACGCATGTTTGCAGTTTCACGGTGGCTTTGGCTTTGCCTGCGAGTACGACGTGGAACGCAAGTTCCGTGAGACGAGGCTGTATCAGGTCGCACCAATTTCAACCAATCTCATCTTTTCTTATATCGCTGAACATGTACTCGGGCTTCCCCGATCGTTCTAAACCGACGATGATTCATTCACCCTGGATGGTTTGACGAATTCACGATGCCCGTTCTGCATACCGGGTGGCCGCGAAACCGGTGGCCACTTCGTCAAACCCGACCTGACTCGGCACATTTGGGGCAATCCACCAGCGACGCTCCGTACAGTTAATTCTCACGCCGGCAACACTTTCAACCCGCGCTTGTTCGGGTAAGGCCGGATCCGGTTTGCGACAAACCGACAGCAGCCCGTCGGACTCGTCGCGCAAAAGCGCTTCGATGGCGGCCGCAGAGATAGGCCGCTTGCTTGCATAAGCCTGCGCACAGCGAAGCCTTGCTTCGGTCGATAAAGAGGAGGCCATCACCGCTTGCTGTTCAAGCAGGGGAGCGCATAAAAAATGATTGGTATGCACGAAGACCGCCTCACCGCTTGCGTACTCTGACCAGGCGCTTGGCGAAATCTCAAAGGATCCGATATCACCATGCGCATCAGCAGCAGGAATATTGGAGGCGGCGCCAAAGCCCGGGCCCGCTGCGAGTTCTGCAAGTCGAATGCGAAAACGCTTCAGACTATCGAAGGAAAGCGCATGTCTTAGCAACACATGAACGGGAACACCCGGTCTGGAGCCGTCTGTGATGGAACGCAGGATGTTCAGCCCGACAGCCATACCCTGATCGTTGAGACCAATCTTGGCAAGCATGCCCGCTTCCGTCAAGGTAACGATTGCCCGGCCCATCGCATCACGGGTGTGCAACAGCACCAGGGCATCGCGCTGCCTGCCAATCCAATCCCAATTTTGCGCAAGCCAGGTATGACCATCATCGGAGGCGTCCGGCGAAACCGCGATGGCGGTGCATTCGCCCCAATCCAAAAGGCCTAGCGCCTGGTTGTGTGCACGCGCTTCAGCGGACTGATCACTCACCCGCGCAAGAAATGTAGCAGGCAAAATCTCAGTGCGGCAATTCAAGGCCAGGACATCGCTGAAAACAAGCTTTGCACCTTGAGCAATGCCTTCAATTTCCTCCAGCAGCTGAGGATCGGTCGCATCAATCGCATCGCGGTACTGCATGGCACGGCGACCCGCTTCGGTCCAATCCAAACCGCAATCGGCAAACAGCCTGGCGTAGGTTTGGACCGAATGAATCACCCGATCTCTCGCCAAACGCCCATAGCGTTCACCGCGCGCTCTTGCCGAATCAACAGACCGAACGTCAATCACTGGAAACATGCCAAGCCCCTCCTGCTTAAGCGGCAGCCTCTTCGCGAGACGCACGCTTGCGCTCGTGTTCTTTCAAAAACCGTTTGCGCAAACGAATGCTCTGAGGCGTTATTTCAACAAGTTCATCGTCTTCGATGAACTCTACGGCACGCTCGAGGGTTAAGGCAATCGGTGGCGTGAGCACGATGGCTTCATCCTTTCCGGAAGCGCGAACATTGGTTAGTTTTTTCTCCCGAACCGGGTTAACAACCAGATCGTTATCACGGGTATGGATGCCAATAACCATCCCCTCATACAAAGCTTCGCCCGGCGACACAAACATACGGCCACGATCCTGTAGCTTCCACAAGGCATAGGCCACAGCCTCGCCATCGTCTTGCGAGATCAGCACGCCATTGCGTCTGCCCTCGATGGCGCCGGCCCAGTCACTGTAGGCGTCAAAAACATGGCTCATGATGCCGGTGCCGCGGGTCATGTTCAGAAATTCACCATGAAAGCCAATCAGCCCGCGTGCCGGTACCCGATAGTCAAGCCGTACCCTGCCCTGACCGTCGGGAACCATATCCTGCAACTCGCCTTTACGTTGCCCGATGAACTCCATCACCGAACCCTGATGACCCTCTTCAACGTCCATGGTCAGCATTTCATAGGGCTCAAGCTTTTCACCGTTCACCAAACGCAAACGCGGTTTGGGTCGGGACACGGCAAGCTCATAACCCTCACGACGCATGTTTTCCAGAAGAATCGTCAGATGCAATTCGCCACGGCCTGAGACCAGGAAGGACTCCCCGTCGGGACTGAATTCAACCCGCAAAGCCACATTACTTTTCAGCTCGCGCTCGAGGCGATCGCGTATCTGGCGGCTCGTGACATACTTGCCCTCACGACCGGCAAGCGGTGAACCGTTTACCAGAAATTCCATGGTCATGGTCGGCTCATCCACCCGCAGCATGGGTAGCGCATCAGCTTGAGATGGATCCGCAATCGTGCTCCCGATGCCTAACTCGTCGATCCCTGTGATGGCCACAATATCCCCGGCAAAAGCTTCATCCATCGGTGCACGCTCGAGTCCGCGGTAACAGAGCACCTGCCCAATTTTTCCGTTGATCGCATCAGGTGCCTTCGAATCAGGGTAATCTTCATCGCGACCTTGGAGCACATGGACCAGTTGCCCGGTCTTGATGCGCCCTCGCTGAATCCTCCCGATACCGATCTTGCCCACATAGTTTGAGTAATCGAGTGCTGAAATCTGCAGCTGCAATGGACCGTCGATGTCATCGGCCCGGGCAGGCACATGACGCAAAATCGCATCAAAAAGCGGTTTCATATCCTTGGCCGTTCCAGCTTCGATATCGGTGAGCTCAGTCGCGGCATAGCCTGCTAGCGCCGAGCAATAAACCACTGGAAAGTCCAACTGCTCTTCGCTCGCGCCGAGTCGATCAAACAAGTCAAAGGTCTGGTTAACCACCCAATCTGGACGAGCGCCAGGTCGATCAATCTTATTCACCACGACAATCGGGCGAAGCCCAAGCGCGAGCGCCTTGCGTGTGACGAAGCGGGTCTGTGGCATGGGCCCCTCCACCGCATCCACCAGCAGTACGACGCCATCAACCATCGACAGCGCACGTTCGACTTCGCCGCCGAAGTCGGCATGCCCCGGGGTATCCACAATATTGATTCTTGTATCGTTATACGTTACCGCACAATTCTTTGCCAAAATCGTGATCCCACGTTCGCGCTCCAGGTCGTTTGAGTCCATGACCCTTTCGGTAAGTTGTTGATTGACACGAAAGGTGCCGGACTGTCGCAGCAATTGATCAACAAGCGTTGTCTTTCCGTGGTCAACGTGAGCAATAATCGCAACATTGCGGATGGCGGGGACGAGGTTCATATCATGTTCCTATTGTTAAAAGCTTCTTTGTGCTGCTTCATA
>Ga0214923_10001415_pt1 | contig 34176 bp, 37 predicted proteins | sample LL1510_MetaG_FD_177993 | JGI IMG/M metagenome (GOLD analysis project Ga0214923, IMG submission 177993) | Freshwater microbial communities from Lake Lanier, Atlanta, Georgia, United States - LL-1510 | ecosystem: Environmental > Aquatic > Freshwater > Lake | place: USA: Georgia | collected...
GATCGTTCAGTCCAAAGCCGCTTTGGCTTTTTGAATGACTGCGGCTTGCTTCACTGATTCCGCCTGAATGTACTGAAGGAACTGTTCACGAGTGGGTGTGAACGGCTCGTAACCAAAGCTGACAAACTTTTCCCTGATATCGGGTTCAGCCAGTGCTTTGGCAATGTCGGCATTGATTTTGTCGGCTACAGCTTTGGGAATTCCTTTGGGCGCAGCTATGGCAGTCCAGCCGCTCACTTCAAATTCCTTGGGGCCTCCAGCTTCGGCGACAGTAGGCACATCTTTATAGGCTGCCAACCGGTTGGGGGCGGCAATGGCCAAAAACTTAAGCTTGCCTGCACGGTACAGCGGGCCCGCAGTGGCACTGCTGCCCAACGCAAAAGCCAATTCGCCTGTAGCAACGCCAGTGTAAAGCTGTGAGGTTTCTTTGTAAATCACGTGTTGCATTTCTGTGCCTGTCACAGTTTCAAAGAGTGCGGAGCCCAGGTGCACAGGATTACCCACGGACCATGAACCGTAATTGAGTTTTCCAGGATTGGCTTTGGCATCGGCCACGATGTCGACCACACTCTTGTACTTGCTGTCCGCTGAAGCAGTAAAGAAGAAGTAGGTTTTAAAAAGAGGAAGCAAAACATCAAAGTCGGTTTTCGCGTCGTAAGGCAATTTTTTGAATAAGTGTGGGTAAGCGGTTAAGTGCACGTTGTCGAGCTGAATGAGGTCGGTGCCGTCGCTTGCTCCACGTTTGAATGCATCTATGGCAATAAAGCCGTTTCCACCGGGACGGTTTTCAACGGTGACCGGTTGCCCCCAGGTTTTGGAGAGCTTGTCGGCCACAAGACGTGCCACCCCTTCCGGACCGCTGCCTACAGGAAACGGCGTGATGATGCGAACAGGTTTGGTGGGAAATGTTTGAGCCTGAGCCAACAAGGCCATCGCTAAAACAAAAGCGGAACAAAGGTAACGAAACATGTGAGAGGCCTCCTAATTTTTGGGATGAATGAACGTCGCGTGATTCACGGCGAAATGAGATTTTGAAAAACAACCACAAGGTCGAATAGATGTCAGAATGCCGTTCGCGATATTCATTGGTTATCGCAAATCGCTCTGACTATGAAAATCACTGCTCTACAGGCCCTTGTGGCGGCTATTGAGGAAGGAAGCCTGCGCGGTGCTGCTCGCCGTATTGGCACCTCGCAGCCCGCATTGACCAAGCTCGTGCGCGAGCTTGAAATGAAGCTCGTGGCTCCTTTGCTGGAACGACACTCCAAAGGGGTGGTGGCAACCCCTCAAGGACAGGTGTTGTATGAGCATGCCCTAAAAGTACTGGGCGAGTTGTCTACCGCCACGGAGCTCATTCAGCAAATGGACGGCAGGATGCAGGGGGAGTTGAATGTGGCAGCGGTTCCCGTGGCCATGATGCTGCTCATACCTGAGACGCTTCGCACCTACAGCCGCGCTTTTCCTGAAATTCGACTGCGTGTGAGTGAAGAGATGTTTGTTGAGCAGCTCCAAAGGCTCCGAAGGGGGGATGTGGACTTGGTTGTAGGAGGCATTCCTGAAGGATTGCCTTCGGGAGAGTTCATCACCGAATCCCTGATGGAAACACGGATGGTGGTGGTGGCCCGCAGAGGCAGTCGCTATGCCCGCACTCAAAGCCTCGCTGAGTTGGCCCACGAGTCCTGGATCTATACCGGTCACTCTCTGCAAACAGGCTACGCTACAAGGCTATTTGAGGCAAATGGCATGCCGCCTCCCCCAGCGGGTGCTGTGGTGAACTCGACGTTGGCTCTGCTCTCGTTGTTGGGGTCGGCTGACCTCTTGGGTCTGATGCCAGAGCAAATTGTGTCTCACCCACTGGGACATAACATCATTCGAGTTCCGGTGAAAGAGGCTGGCCTGCCCTTGACCGTGGGGATCATCATTCGGAGCAGTTCAGTGGTGTCACCAGCGATACGACAGTTCATATCGCATTTGTATCGAGCAGCGCATCATCTGAAAAATCCATGATGTATTTGAACAAGCAAATTTTTTCATATCGACTTTGGGTTTGTTTATCTTTTGGTCTGGCCATGAGTTGCATGGTGATGGCTCAGCCGCCCGATAAAACCACTGCAGTGGGCTCGAAGCGCTTTACGGAAAGCTACGTGCTAGGGGAACTGGTCCGGCAAACATTAAGCAATGCGGGAGTCAAAGCCCAACATCGACAGGGTTTAGGCAACACCACGATTGTGGTTCAAGCTCTTGCAAATGGTCAGATTGATGTTTATCCGGAATACACCGGCACGATCCTTCGCGAAATACTAAAACGCCCTGAAACCGAAGTCTCTCTGAGAGATCTCAACATCTTTCTGGAGCCAATGGGATTGAAGGTTGGAGTTCCACTGGGCTTCAACAACACTTACGCACTGGCCATGAGGGCGGAGCACGCCATTGCGCTTGGCCTCAAGCAAATCGGTGACCTCAAAAATCTTACCGACGAACAGAAATCCCGTCTTAGGCTGGCGTTTTCTCCAGAGTTTAGAACCCGCTTTGACGGCTGGCCCGCGCTCGAAAAGGCCTACGATCTCAAACTTAAACCAGGAAAAGTACTCGAGCATGGTTTGGCCTACGACGCATTGGCTCGTGGCGATGTGGATGTTGTGGACGCCTACTCTACCGACGCCGCTATTGCACAAAAGGGATTCATCCTATTAAGGGACGACAGACAGGTGTTCCCGCGCTATGACGCAGTGCTTTTGATGCGCGCTGATTTTGATGACAAGCCCTTGCAAAGTTTGGCCGGAAAACTCAATGAGGCCACTATGGCACAACTCAATGGACGTGCTGAGTCTGGCGAAAGTTTTGAACAAGTGGCGCGTGGATTTTTAGAGGCCTCCACCGTTGAGCAAATTGAATCTTCGCAGCTCTCCAGATTTTTCAAATTGTTGGTTGGGTCGGATTTTGGGGTTGCCCTTCGAAATCATGTCCTGCTGGTGGTGATTTCATCCCTGATGGCGCTTGGGGTGGGCATGGTGCTGGGGATTCTTGCGCACCGCCACCCACGGTATTCAAAATGGATTTTGGGTGGCGTTGGTGTGTTGCAAATCGTACCTTCACTTGCTTTATTAGCGATTTTGATAGTGGCATTAGGTCAAATAGGAACTGTGCCCGCGTTGTTGGCATTGTTTCTGTATGGTCTGCTCCCCATTGTGAATGCGACCCACATAGGTTTGATGGAGGTGCCTTCTCATTTAAAAGAGGCGGCTCTGGCGCTTGGGTGCGACCAATGGCGTCTGTTGTTATCCATTGAACTGCCGCACGCCCGCCCCATCATCAGGACGGGTTTTGCATCGGCAACAGTCATTGGTGTGGGTACGTGTACCCTTGCAGCACTGGTTGGAGCCGGTGGTTTTGGTGATCGAATCGTCGCTGGATTGGCTGTAAACGATCATGTCTTGATGCTGGCTGGCGCCCTGCCCGCTGCTGTTTTGGCCTTACTGGCTCAAGCCCTCCTGACGCCCAAACGTTAACGGGTCGAAGTTTCATTCATGAGCGGCCCTGATCACTCCTCACCACAGGAAACCGATCCAGATGGTTTAACTCGGGTGGGTTGGCTTGAAGCTTTGGGGTTTTGGTTCAAGCTGGGTTTCATCAGTTTTGGGGGCCCAGCGGGACAAATTGCCCTGATGCACGAAGAACTGGTGGTGCGCCGGCGTTGGATTTCAGAAAAACGGTTTCTGCATGCGCTCCATTACTGCATGGTCTTGCCAGGGCCTGAGGCGCAACAATTGGCCACCTACATCGGTTGGCTGCTGCATAAAACTTGGGGTGGTATTGGGGCGGGCGTCTTGTTTGTGCTCCCGTCGCTTTTTATTTTGATCGCCCTCTCTTGGGTTTACCTTTCATATGGAGATGTACCTTGGATTGAAGGTTTGTTTTATGGCGTCAAACCTGCAGTGACGGCCCTCGTAATTCATGCGGCTTACAGAATAGGCTCAAGAACACTCTCAAACCCCACCTTGTGGGTAATAGCAGCTGCCAGTTTCTTGGCCATTTTTTTTCTTAACCTGCCCTTTCCACTCATCATCCTTGCAGCGGCTGTGATTGGTGTACTGGGTGGACGTATTTATCCCGCTGCTTTTGGGTCGGAAGGGAGTCACCCCTCGTCTGAACCTTCAACTGGCGCTTCTGTGATGGGTGACCATACGCCAGCGCCCCAACATACATTATTCAACTGGCAGCGCCTGTGTCTTGTCTTGTTGGTGGGTGGCTTGCTGTGGGTTTTACCCATGGGTTTTTTGGTGTTGAAATTTGGTGGGGAGCACACGCTGACTCAGATGAGTTGGTTTTTTACCAAGGCAGCGTTGTTGACGTTTGGCGGCGCTTATGCGGTGTTGCCCTATGTGTATCAAGGGGCGGTAGAGCAGTTCGGTTGGGTGACCGCTACTCAAATGATGGATGGTTTGGCGTTAGGGGAGACCACGCCCGGGCCTCTCATCATGGTGGTGACGTTTGTAGGGTTTATTGGCGGGTACGCACAAGCAGTGTTGGGGCCTGACAGCTTGTTTTGGTCTGGGGCATTAGCGGCCACCTTGGTGACGTGGTTTACCTTTTTACCCTCATTCATATTCATCCTGGCCGGTGGGCCATTGGTAGAAAGTACGCACAACGATTTGAAATTTACGGCGCCCTTGGTTGCCATTACAGCCGCAGTGGTGGGTGTGATCTTGAACTTGGCTGTTTTCTTTGGCTACCATCTGCTTTGGCCCAGCGGGCTTGGTGGGCACTTGGACATGTTTGCAGCCGCAGTTGCTTTGTCAGCAGCCATTGCGCTCCTTAAATTTAAGCTCAATGTGATCTATGTCATTGCAGCCTGCGGACTTGCAGGTATGGCGTATCGTTTGATTATGTGACCGATGTATTGGACCTAGTTCCAATTGACCTGCTTTTCGGTTCTCTTGATGCCTTGAGTTAACAATTTGCGCGGCGGTGGTCTGCCACCAAACGGTCGTCAAATTTCATCTCTGGACTTCTCAAAGCACGATGCTTGGTGATGCGCCCTTTCATGCGCTTGCGCCACATCAGGAACGAGCTCGGTTGTAGCTCACGACGCATGAGTCTAATGACATCAGATTCAGACAAACCCGTGCGTTCCTTGATGGTTTCAAAGGCTGTCCGGTCTTCCCAAGCCATCTGTATCACGGCCGAAATGTCTCCAGCAGTCAGACTTGAAAGTCGTTGTGAAGAATGTTCAACCACCGCGAAGCTCCATGAATAAACGAGTAGGGTAGTGCGCCTCCAGACACCAATACCCAAGCATCGATTGGGGTAAAGACATGATCGGACCGTTATGTAATGGCTCCATGCAGTATTCTGACGGCAAATGACTATTGTTCAACATATCAAGCCCATCCCCCAGCAACCTGTGACCCCAAATCTAACGAGTTATCTTCAGCGCGAATTGCGCTCGGACCATGCAGGTGAGACGGGTGCCGTTTACATATACCAAGGCATTGCGGCGGTTGCCCGTTGGAGAGGTGACGCCGAAATGCTCTCGTTTGCCAAGGCGCATGGGGCAACTGAAGCCGATCACTTGACTGAAGTAGAGCGCTGGTTGCCTGCATCACAAAGAAGTTTGCTATTGGGGCCTTGGAGGTTGGCTGGATGGTTGACAGGCGCTTTGCCGGCAGTGTTTGGCCGACGCGCCGTTTATGCAACTATCGCCGCGGTTGAGACATTTGTGGACCAACATTACCAGCAGCAAATCGATCACCTTCAGAAGTTTGGTGGACCTGAAGGCTTGTTGGCACTTTTGATTCAATGCCAAGCTGATGAGCAGCATCATCGAGACGAGTCTGCCGCTTTGGCAGGCGAAAAGATCAGCTTGGTTTTGAGGGCTTGGTGCTGGATTGTCGGGCAGGGTTCTGGGGCCGCAGTGGTGTTGGCGCGGCGTATTTAATTTTTTAAAAAACGAGAGAGCAACTATGAAGTTTCGATTGAATATTGTCAAGTATTTTGTGGTATTAAGTCTGCTTAGTAGCGTGAGCGCATTTGCAGCTGAACCACCCAAAACCACCGCTACTCAATCCTGCCCCGAATTGCTTCGTTTTCAGTTTCCCAAGCTTCAAGACGAAAGCCCACAGAATCTTTGCCAATATGCCGGAAAGACCCTTTTGGTGGTCAATACCGCCAGCTATTGCGGGTTTACCAGCCAATACGAGGGGCTCGAAGCTCTTTATGCCCAATACGCCAAAAGGGGTTTGGTGGTCCTTGGTTTTCCTTCCAATGACTTTAGTCAGGAGCCGGGCTCTTCGAAGCAGATTGCGGATCTATGCTTCAACACCTATGGCGTGAAATTCCCTATGTTTGCCAAAACAACCGTGTCGGGTCCTAGAAAAAATGGCTTTTATGCCGCCCTGGAAAAAGCCACCGGCAAAACGCCGAAATGGAATTTTCACAAGTACCTCATTGCTCCAGACGGCAGGGTGGTCAGCAGCTTTGCCAGCGATGTGGATCCTAAAAATCCTAAACTGGTCCAAGCCTTAGAGCGTCTCCTACCTTGAGAGCCCCAAAACAGCGGAGCATCGTCGGTGGCCCAAGGTCGTATCAAGCGCTTGCAGTCGGTATCTCGTCTGCAAGAGAAGCAAGAGGAAAAGGATGACCTTGCAGTCTGCCCACTGTGTGAACGCCCCATTCCGCCAGCGTTACGGGACGCGCACCATTTAATTCCAAAATCTAGGGGTGGCGTTGCAACCGTTGTGATGCACCGTGCTTGCCACAGGCAAATTCACGCTTTGTTCACTGAAACCGAGTTGGCACGTCACTACGCCAGTACAGAAGCTTTAAAAGCACATGCCGAAATGGGAAGATTTATCAACTGGGTCAAAGACAAACCCAACGACTTCAACCCTCGAATCAGGCGCAGTCGCAGCAAGGGAGAAACTTACTAGTTTTTCTATAAACTTACTGGCAAAACGGATTCATGCCTAGATAGATGGTCAGTTTGTGGACGCTAGGATACGATCGACGCCATCACGCCCAATGCGAAAGGACATCAAGTCTTCGCCAATAATTAAAGGCCCAGAGTATGTTCGACGGGCCATCTCCAAAACATCTTTTTCGGTGAGCGGCGGTATCTTTGCCGTACCAAGAAGAACGAAGTGGTAAAAAACAGCCAATCTAGGTCGAATCCGAGAGAATACCTCGCCAGCTTCTTCTGGTTTGGTGTGATGGTCTAGGATCACCTGATAGACCGGATCTTTCAACAGTTCTGGCTGGACTGCAGCTACTTGATGAACCAGTAAATCGGTGCCAGCAGCACGCCGAATCAGATTTTCACTGGGCTTGGTATCACCGGAAATCACCACAGAGCGGCCGTCATAATCGATTCGATAGCCAAAAGCAGGCTTGAGTAGATCACCATGATCAACCTCTATGGCGGTGACCTTTAACCCATTGTGTTGGAAGACCACGGAGCCATCGGAGACTTCACTGGCCTGAACGGCTACGTTTTCGGCTTTGAGTCCTTGATCGGCAATGCGATGAGTGATGTCCCACTCGTAGGCCTTTTCCAAATGCCCCATCATGGCTTTAGTACCAGTTGGACCCCAAATTCGAAACGGCCCAGTGCGCTGTGCGTAGGCAGCTTCCAACCAACCTGTTAACCACAGATCAGGAATGCCCACAATATGATCCGAATGTAAATGTGTGATGAAGACCGCATCCACGGCACCAAGCTTGACGCCCAGTTGGAACAGTCGCTGAGTCACACCGCGTCCACTGTCGAATAACAAATTTTTGCCGCCTGCTTGAACCAGCACCCCAGGCCCAAATCGCCGAATGATCGGAGGGGGCGAGCCAGTGCCAAGCAAGGTGACTCGAAATTCCTGACTTTGCATAGGTGGGTACATCGCAGTAACCACTTGTGCTTGAGACGGCACCATACCAAAAACACCCAATAGTGCTGCGGTCAGCAAGGCGTAATGCAAGCGGCGTGACTTTATGAAAAAGAGCCTTAAAAGATAAACTCGCATTACCACTTGCCGTCCTTGTTTGATGTAGGTATGAGTATCATGGAGATCAAAGCCTGAGAATGCTTTGTTTAAAAAATATTTAATAAGAACCGTGACCTTTGATGTAGGTCTCTAAAAATTTAATATGATCACCCTGAGCTTCAATAACATTTTTAACAAGGTCGCCAATCGAAATAACGCCTTTTACCATGTTATTTTCAACAACAGGTAAATGTCGTATGTGTTTGTGAACCATGATGGCCATGCACTCATCAAGCGTGTTTTTAGGCGCGACGGTCAGAGGATTGGCGGTCATTATTTCAAGAACGGGGGTGGCTTGCGGATCTTTTTTGGCTAATAAAACTTTAATAGCGCAATCACCCTGTGAAACTATTCCTACCAAACGATCATTATCAATTACCAATATAGCCCTGACACGGTTGTCGCGCATCAGTACCAGTGCTTTTTCGATGGTGTCTGTAGATTGGACAGAAAATATCGTCTTGGATTTATTTTGAATACAGTATTGGGCGGTAGTCATTGGTCGTTTTCCTTTCTGGTTTGATCCGATGTATGGTTGGTCATGTTTTGCCGAACAAGATTGATGAGGTTCCAGCGAATAACCAGCGCAGAAATCGCAAGTAACAAAATGGCTCCGCTCTCGTAGATCAGGTCAATGGTGTCGATGCCCTTGCCTTGTAAAATAATGAGTCGACAAAGTGCTGTAATTGCAATAAATATTGGAATAGTGATGGGAATTTTTCGGTGCTTATAAAACCCGGCCACCATGCCTAAAACCTCAGCATAAATAAACATTAAAAGTAAATCGGTAAGCTTGACGCTGCCAGTATTCATAACCTGGTACATTTCGGAGCCCACAGCATAAATTGTGAAAAAAGCAATCAATACCAAAATTGTTTTTTCGACAGCTGTGATTAATTTATAAATATCAATCATTTAATTTCCTCAAAGCTAAAAAAGCTTCAATTATTAGAAAGTCTTATAAAAACTTCAAAAATACCTTTTGATTTTATTGTTAACTTAAACATTGAAAGGACTTGATGCAAGAAGGTTAACCACTAAAAAAATTGTCCGCCCACTTTAGGCGACCAACACCCAGCAGACAAGGGGTGGCATGATTAGCTCTACTGGTCCTGCTGATAGATGCTGGTTTTCAAAATAGTGTTGAACCAAGACAACCCTTCCTATTGCTTTAAAAAATTCAACTTTTAATGATCTATCCTATAGTCTTTGAATGTCAACCCGTCAATTGGAAAAGGATAACACCTATGAAGCTCAATTCCTCACTTCCTCGCAGACACGTCATTGGAGCCAGCTTAGGCACGCTTGCAGCGGCGGGTTTGGCCACATTCACTCGCGGCGTCTCTGCTCAGTCGACCCCGCTGGCAGCACCGCGTCCCCTGCCCACTTTCGTGAATTGGAAAGACCCCTCCAGCCTCATCGTCCACAGCAGCAGCACCATGGAGACCAAGCGCAGCGCCTTTGGCACCAGTGTGATCACGCCTGCCGAGCAGCTGTATGTGCGCAATAACCTTCCAGCGCCTGACCCCTCCATCCTGACAAGCCGAGATGCATGGGAGATCAACGTTGTAGGCGTTAAAAACCCACGCAAGCTCACCGTTGCCCAGCTCAAATCCATGGGGCTCGACACGGTCGCGATGGTGCTTCAGTGCTCTGGAAATGGTCGAGGTTTTTTTCCTAGCAAACCCAGCGGTACCCCTTGGACTGTGGGTGCAGCCGGTTGCGTTGTTTGGAGCGGTGTGCCTGTGCGAGATGTTGTCGAAGCGCTGGGCGGTTTGGATGGTCTACGGCCTTACATGACTGGGACCGGTGGTGAAAAGCTGCCGGAAGGTATCGATCCGAAAAGCGTCATTGTGGAGCGCTCGGTACCGGTAGCCGCCATGGCCGATGCAATGCTGGCATGGGAAATGAATGGGGCGCCTATCTCGCTGGCGCACGGCGGGCCTCTTCGTTTGATCGTGCCTGGCTACACCGGCGTAAACAACATCAAGTACATCAAGCAACTTGCCTTTACCAACACGGAGAGCGATGCACGGATCATGTCACACGGCTACCGTGTAACGCCACCCGGCGCCAAGGCAGACCCTTCCCAGCCTTCGGTTCAGGAGATGACTGTGAAGTCTTGGATTAATTCACCCAGCGGTGAAGGTAGTGTCCCCGCTGCAGGCCTGATGCAAATTCAAGGTGTGGCCTTTGGTGGAATGAATGCCGTCAAAAAAGTTGAGGTATCGATAGATGGCGGCAAGAGCTGGCGCGAGGCACGCCTTGTGGGGCCAGACATGGGCAAGTACGCTTGGCGGCAGTTTGTGTTGTCTGCGCGACTTCCCGCTGGTAACTACATGCTGGCCAGCCGCGCGACCGATATCGCGGGTAATGTGCAACCCGAAACTCGGGGCGAGAACGTCAGCGGCTACAACAACTGCAGTTGGGTTGACCACGCTGTGAAGGTTACAGTAGCTTGAGTTTGAAGTCGTTTTGGGGCGGGGCACTTAAGTTAATGCCTAGGTTAATGCTTTGGCCCATTCTGGGCTTAGCCTGCCTAGCCCACGCGCAGCCCGATGATCCCACCTACACGGCGGGAAAGTCGCTTTTTTTGAAGGCGGTACCTGCCTGCGCCATTTGTCACACGCTCAAGGATGCGGAGTCAGAAGGGGCTGTAGGCCCCGTCCTGGACGAGATCAAGCCTAGTGCTGAGCGCGTGGCCAAGGCGCTACGCAATGGTTTGGGGAGCATGCCCTCTTATCGGGCTAAGTTTTCTGACAGTCAGATCGAGGCCATTGCACGCTATGTCTCCAAAGCCAGTGGTGGTGCGCCTTGATTTTTAGACTGAATATGACGCTCGGCATCGTGCGGTTGATTTTCATATCTTTACTGGCTTTCATACTATCCGCTGCTCGATGCCATTGAGCAGCGCAAAAGAGATAGCCTTCATTATTCAAGAAAGCTTGGAAAAAGTTGAGCAGGGAACTAACCTTGTAGATTCTGCAGGCAATACGATGACTGACGTGGTGGCGAGCATTCAACGCGTGACCAGCATCATGGGAGAAATCAGTGCTGCAAGTGCAGAACAGAATCTGGGTGTTACCCGTGTCGGCGAGGCAATGAATCACATGGATGAGTCCACACAGCAAAATGCAGCCTTAGTAGAACAAATGGCAGCCGCAGCTTCGGGCCTTAAAAACCAAGCCATTGATTTAGTTCAAGTGGTGGCAGGATTTAAATTGGTGGACGACAGAAATACGCTGTCACCAATAACTGAAAAAATTCAAAATAAAAAATGAATTCCTCAGAGATGCTTGCTTTGTCTCAGAATTAGAATCAATGCAATGAACTAGTTTAAATCCTAACTAAATTACTTTAATGAAAAATCAATCTGATGCATTTTTTCAAAAACCCTTTCGATCTGATTTTTCGTATCTAAGACTTTGTTCTTGGTGTGCAGCCGCTAATTTCGACACCTTCGCCGCCTTTTCTGCCCCCGCCCGGCCTAGTTCAATCACGACCAAGACGACTTTAACGAGGAGGTAAGTGTAGGTTTTGACCTAAATACGGGCATAAAGATGAATACACAACACAAAATTGTCATCGTAGGAGGGGGTGCTGGCGGCCTCGAACTGGCCACCCGGCTGGGCCAGACCTATGGCCGAAGCCAGCGCGCGCTCATCACCCTGGTCGATAAAAACCGCACCCATATCTGGAAACCCAAGCTGCACGAAATCGCATCTGGCAGCATGGACCTGGGCGACCACGAAGTGGATTACATGGCGCAGGCACATTGGAACCACTTCACTTTTCGAATTGGTGAACTCAAGGGCCTGGACCGTATCAAAAAGACCATCGAACTCGCGCCCTATGTGGATGAGGATGGTCGGGCCGTGACACCCACCCTGTACATTGACTACGACACCCTGGTGATATGCGTCGGAAGTTTGAGCAATGACTTCGGCACCCAGGGGGTTAGAGAGTACGCACTGAAGCTGGAAACACAGTTTGACGCCAAGTCGTTCCACTCCCGGATGGTCAATGCGTGTATTCGTGCGCACAACCAGGAGGGAGTCATCCACAAACGGCAATTGCATGTGGCCATCATTGGCGCGGGCGCTACCGGTGTGGAGTTGGCCGCGGAGTTGCACCGCACCACGCGGGAGGTGGTGGCCTTCGGTCTGGACCGCATTGATGTGGACAAGGACATCAAAGTCAGCCTGATTGAAGCGGCCGATCGAATTTTGCCAGCCCTGGTGCCGCGCTTGTCCTTGGCCACCGAGCAACTCCTCACACGCCTCGGTGTCCAGGTGCTCACCAACTCCAAAGTGATGGAGGTCACTCCCACGGGCATTCGCTTGGCCGATGGCCGCGAGATTGAGTCAGAACTGGTGGTCTGGGCTGCTGGGGTCAAAGCGCCGGACTTCCTGAAAGACTTTGGCGGGCTGGAGACCAACCGCATCAATCAGTTGGTGGTTCACGACACCCTTCAAACCACACGCGATCCCGATATTTTTGCTTTGGGGGACTGCGCCGCTTGCCCCTGCTCGGATGCCGATGGTGGCCGTGCCGGCATTGTGCCGCCCCGTGCGCAAGCAGCGCATCAGCAGGCCACACACATGAGAAAGCAAATTCAACGCCGCCTGGCCAGCCAGCCCCTCAAGCCTTACCGCTATAAAGATTTTGGTTCGCTGGTGTCACTGGGCAAGTTCAGCACTGTGGGCAACATGATGGGCGGCTTGATCGGTAAGAGTCTGATGATCGAAGGTTATTTTGCCAAGCTGATGTACCTGTCTTTGTACAAACTGCACGAGCTGGCCATTCACGGCGCCCTCAAAACCACGCTCTTTACCCTGTCTCGCATGATCACCAAACAAACCAACCCGACCGTCAAGCTGCATTGAGTTCAGGTTGCCGCATGGGTCGATCCGCACGACAGCCTATCTAGCGCTGGCCGCTGCCTTTTGTGCCACAGCTCGCCCCAGCTCAATCTCGGCCATGGCGTAGTTGCAGCGTGGTAACCTGACATGTTTGCTCCGTGCTTGCAAATCCGTGTAGGGAGGTTCGAAGGCAGAATCCATTCAAATGCCGTTGATGCTCAGGCTCTAGAGGCATTTTTTACTTGAGCCCAATCTTTCACGGTTTCTTGATGGGGAAAACTAAAGGCGACACAAAATTAATCGAGCTTGACGTTGGCGGTTTCGATGACTTTTTTCCAGCGTGCACTTTCAGCGATGACGAAAGATGTCATGTCGGAAGGACTTCCGCCAACAACTTCGCCACCCACAGCAGCTATTTTTTGCTGAATGTCTGGCATTTTCAAAATGTCAGAAATAGCTGTGTTTAATTTGCTAACTATAGGTGCAGGCGTGCCCGGTGGGGCTGCGATGGCGAACCATGCCGAAGAGACAAAGTCTGGCATCCCAAATTCTGGTGAGGATGGAACTTCGCTTGCCATCTGGGTGCGTTTAGGTCCCGCAACACCCAAAATCTTAACTTGCTTGTTCTGATGGAGCTTTAAAACAGCGGAGATGTTGCCTAAAAATAAATCAACACGGCCACCAAGAATTTCAGTGAGAGCTAGACCTTCGCCTTTGAATGGGATGTGCATCAAGTCGCTGCCTGTCATGCTGGCAAACATTTGACCCGTGAGGTGTGATGTGGAGCCATTGCCTTGAGAACCAAAACTGACTTTGCCTTGATTGGCCTTTGTGTAAGCAATCAATTCCTTGACGTTGTTGGCTGGAAAGTCAATTCGTGCAGCAATGGCGTTAGGCACACTGGCCATCATGATGACTGAGCTCAATTTGGCGGGCTCAAAGCGCATGTCTTTGTAGAGGTATTGATTGATGGTCATGGGCCCAGGTGGTGTGGCCAGAAGTGTGTAGCCATCTGGTTCAGCGGTTGACACTGCTTGAGCGCCAATGTTGCCACCCGCGCCGGGTCGGTTGTCGATGACGACAGGTTGACTCCATTTTTCGGTGAGTTTTTGCGCCACACTGCGCGTCATCACATCGACAGTTCCTCCAGGCGGGAAATTAACAATGATGCGAATGGGTTTGTTTGGGTAGCTTGCTGCGTCCTGGCAATGCGCTGAAAAAGCAAGAGTAGCTAGTAGAGAGGTTATTGCAAATTTGACAAAAGTTTGGCGCTGCATTTTGATCTCCCGTTGCATAAAAAATTCAAGGTGACGTTTCATTCTTGTCACCCAAAACCTGAGCAGAAATGGGCAAGGTCATGACTTCAACAACGCAAGTTTGGCCTTGCCGCACTGTCTTGATCGATTGTTCCAATGTGCTGGCCAATTCACTGAAATTTGAAACCCTGAAAGCATGTGCACCGCCTGCGGCCGCAGCAATGTCTGCCAAGCGTGAGTTGCGAGTCGATGTGATCCAGAATTGATCTGATTTCAGGGCTCGTCCTTGTGGGTGAACCAAAAGGGTGGAGACCTTCGGTGCATGCCATCCACCGTTATTGATCACGATGGTCAGTTGCGGAACTTGATAGGTAGCAGCAACCCAATAGGTGCTACTCGGAACGCCAAAAACATAACTGCCATCGCCAACGATGGTGATCACATCGGCTTCTGGTTGCGACAATTTGATACCTATGGCGGCATTGATGCTCCAGCCTAAGCCACTGCCGCCATTGGCAAAGTAACTGCCAGGCCTGCGCATGCGCAAGGCATGCAAAATTCGATCTGTTGCAGTCGGTGCTTCAAAGGCAACGACGGTTTGATCATTGACCAACTGCGCAATGGCGTTGCTGAGTTGCTGTATGTTGATGGCGTCATTGCCAGGTGTGGGTAAGTCAGGCATCGCCAGTTTAGCTTTTGAACTTTGTATCCATTCGATCCGCTGAGTTCTAGCTTTTTCATCGATGTGCCTAGGCATCCCTACCAACTGGTTAAGCACGGTCAAGCTATCGGCCTGCCAAGATTGCTCTGCTGGGAAATGCCAAAAACCCATGGACGCCTTGAGCGTGTCGATGTCCAGATGAAAAAAGCGTGTAGCTGATGCAGGCTGAACCTTTGACACGATCCATGGCACGTCAATATCCAGCATCCATATCAAATCAGCTTCATCAATGAGTGTATTTCGGCGATAGCCAATGTGCATTGGATGATCGCCAGGGAAATTCACATACTGAGGATTGACCTCGCAAACTGCGATGCCAATTTGATCGGCCAATTCAACCAATCGTTTGACAGAATCAGTTTGTCGGCCCAGGTAACTCGTGATAATGAGGGGGCGCTTGGATGCGCAAAGCGCCTTGTCAAAATTCGCCAAGTCTTCAGGATTGATACCGGCTTGCTTCGAAGGACGCCAATTTGAGAGAGTTTGTGGCGGTGCTTGGGTCGTTTCCTCCCACACTTCTCTTGCGCCAGTGAGGTAAATCGGGCCTTGCGGTTCTGTATGTGCAATTTGGAGGCCGCGCAACAAGACTTGATCGGTCATTTCAGCATCTCGAACCTCGTAACACCATTTCATGTACTGCGCCACAATTTCATTTTGCCGACTTGTGTCTTGGGTGTAGTGAATGAATTCAGTTCGTGAACCCAATCTTTCGCCATTGATGCTCACAGGCGAGAGCCCCGCCACAATGATGGCAGGAACCCTTGATCTGGCAGCGTTGTGAACACTGCCGCCTAGATTTTGAGTGCCGACGTCAACATGCACCAACACCATTTGTGCTCGCCTGCTGACCAAGGCATGACCATGTGCGGCACTGAGGGCTGTCATTTCGTGCGGGCAGATGATGATTTCTGGCATGCGCTCATTTGACGCTGCCAGTGTTGCAAACGCTTCAATGAATGCTGGATGATCGCTCCCTAAATTGGTGAAAATGAACTCAATGCCACTGCGCGCTGCTTCCAACAATAACTTGCAAGCGGCGGTGACGTGCAAATCAGGTGAGTTCATTTCATTTGACATGGCTGCATTAATTTCTAGTTAAATGAGGTGCGATCAATTGAAGTGTTCGCAGCAACCCTTGTGAATCGGCCAAGTTTTTACCTGCAATGTCCATGGCACTGCCATGCCCCACACTCGAGAGTAAAACTTGCGCCCCAATGCTGAGTGCGCTTGCGGCATTAGGTGCCAATAGCTTGACTGGAATGTGACCCTGGTCATGAAAAATAGCAACGTACAAATCGTGCTGTCTTTGTGCCAAGAACACATCGCCGCCTTGAGGGTCGGAAACGTCATGGCCAGCGGCTTTGAGTGCTCTTACAGCGGGTACCGTGTTGGCCAGATCTTCAGGCCCAAAAAGCGTGCCTTCCGAGGCATGTGGATTGATGCCAAACATGGCCACACGCGGCTTCTCAATGCCTAGACGAGTGCAGGCTTGAATGCCCGCAAAAGTTGCCCTTTGGATAAGATCAGGTGTTAACCGGTTAAGCGCGGTTTGAACACTTTCATGAAGTGTGACGTGCACAATTCGCAGACTACCCCCAACCAACATGAGAAAGACTTCGTCTTCTTTCAAGCCGCAAACTTTGGCAACCAAAGAGGGGTAGCCGCTGAAGGCTATGCCTGCTTGATGGATAGCCGTTTCGTGATGAGGGCACGCAATCACAGCATCCAAGTCACCAGATTCACAAGCTTGAATGGCCGCGGTGGCGCTTTCAACAGCCGATCGACCAGCAAGTGCAGAGATGATTCCCGGCTGAAATTCTGTCTTTGAAAAATCACCGATATTTTTGAACTGAACTTGCTGCGCCAAAGATTCCAAAGCCAAGGACTTTGCTGTCTGCTCCCAGACCCATTTAGATCCGTAGACGGTGATGGATTGACGTGCTGTTGCTGTTAATTGGTTCAGTGCTTTGAGGGCAATTTCGGGGCCGATGCCATTGGGATCGCCCAATGTGAGTCCAATTTTTCTGACAATTTGTGTCATAACGGTAAAGCGAGGAGGGTGTCTGTGACTGTGCTGTCGCAAACTGCAACTCGTTCTTTTAACAAGATGCCCAATGCATTGCCTTGTGTCCCAGGTTCTTGGTTGGCCACAAACACGTCTTTGTAAAACCCTGTTGCAAACACATCTGTTTGCCCGGTCGCCATGATGCGAGCCACCATGAAAGGGGTGTGTGCATGAGTTGCCTCTGAATTTTGCGCAACGATAGCAGGGATACCCAAAATATGGCGGTAACGTTGGCGCTCATAAATGTTGGCCAGACGCAAGGCCGCAATGCGGTCAATCAGCATGTTGCGCGAGTCTGCATACACAATGCCTGCAGGCAAGTTTTCATTTTCGTTTTCAATGTGTGTAATACGATAAAGCGCATCGTCAGTGAAAAACAGTGGCCATGTTTCAAGCGAGTCGCTGTCAATCGAAAAAGCGTAGGCTGCATTGAAAGCACAAAGGGTCATTAGGTCAATCATGGGAACTTTTTACTAATTAAATTTTCATGATGTCGCGATAGGCTTTCCAAAAACCTCGAACGGATGTTTCGGTTGCGCGTCCTTCACTTGAGCCTGTGTGATCGCCGCCCATTTCCACCACAGCTTCATGCGCTTGTGCGCCTTGAATTCCCCTCTGAACAAAACCGCCAACTGCGCCGTCTTCCATCGAAATAAACCCGGCAGGACCGATGAGGTTGGATTGCTTGAGTCGAACTTTTCGTTGCTCGGCCGAGTCATCTGCATAGCCAATGTAAGTCCAGTTCAGTTCTGTACTTGCGACTCCTTTGGGCAGCACTTGACGAACTGCTAGGCAGTTTTGAATTTGTTGCAGAACAAAGCCAGGAAATACGGACAAGATTTGCAAAGTGATGCCATCGTCGTATTCTTTAAATCCTGCTAACAAGGACCGATCCTTCAGCAGGTACTGATCGTTGTCAGCTCGAATCGCTTGGTCTTTGTAAGAGTTGTCTGCGGCATCGTTTTCGACGATGGAATAGCTGACGTGGTGGCCACCTGTGGAGTCCACAATCACGCCACCTTTTTGTGACAAACGGTTCAGTTTAAATGTGGTGAAAAACATGTGAAGCAAACTGGCGTGGTAGCTGTCTTTCACATTTTCAACATACAGTTTCCAGTTGTTGGGCAACGCTTGCGTAAATCGACCAATGACTTCTATCGGTTTGTGCAGCACGCGCTGAATTCGAGTGCAGATTTCAGGTCCCAAGTAGGATTCAATGTCGGGCGAGTCTTGCGAGAAGGTGCCAAACACCAATCCGCAATAAACAGTGACACGCAATTTTCTGGGGCCATGTTCTTCTTTGCAAAATGAGGCGGGCATACCGCCTTGTCCCTTGACCCCTTTTGCAAATGCAACGCCGGTTAAATCACCTTGACGGTTGTAACTCCAAGCGTGGTAAACACATTGAAAGTTGGCCTCTTTGCCAGCTTTTTCCAATGCGATCAATGCACCCCTGTGGGCGCACCTGTTTTCAAACGCATAAATTTGCAGGTCCTGGTCCTTGACCACCACCACAGGGGTTTCACCAACAAAGGTGGTGCGGTAATCGCCTGCATCTTTGAGGTCAGCGTCCAGGCACAAAAAGTTCCAGGTGTTGCCGTGAAAAATTTCAACTTTCTCTTTTTCGGCAATGGCGTCATCTGAATAAAGTGAATAAGGAATACGGGTCAGTGTTTCACTTTTCCAGTGGGATTGCGTGTCTTGCATGGCCGTGGCTCAATCCAAAGAGACGTTGGTGTTTTTGATGACGGCTTGCCACTTCTCGGATTCGTCTCGTACAAACTTGGCTGTTTGCTCTGGGCTCCAACCTCTGGGTTCGGCGCCTTGCTCCAAGAACTTTTGCTTGATGTCGGGATTGGACAAAGCTTCAGACAGGGACTTGTAGATGTTGGTCATTGCCGTTGCAGGTGTACCAGGCGGCGCCATGATGGAGAAGAAAGTCACGGCTTGCATGCCGGGCAACTTTTCTTCAGCAAAGGTAGGAACTTGCGGCAAGGCCTTGGACCGTTGGTCATCTGCGACTCCAAAGATGCGAATTTTTCCTGTTTGATGGAACTGCATCGATGAACTGAGGTTGTCAAAGAAGATGTCCACGGTGCCCGCCATGAGGTCCACCAACGCAGGCGCAGTTCCTTTGTACGGAATGTGGATCAGTTCGGTACCTGTGAGTTGCATGAACATGCTGGCTGTAAGGTGCGACGTAGAGCCATTGCCTTGCGATGCATAACTCACTTTGCCAGGGTTGGCTTTTAAGTAGCTAATCAGTTCAGCCAAATTCTTTGCTGGCACTTTGGGGCTAACCGCCAATACATTGGGCACTGTTGCCATGACTGTAACGGGCTGCCAGCGCGTTGGATCGAAACTGAGCTTTTTATACAGATGGTGATTGATAGCAACTGGTCCTGGCGGAGACGCCAGTAAAGTACTGCCATCTGGTTCTGACTTGAATACAAAGTCAGCACCAATGTTGCCACCTGCGCCGGCCTTGTTCTCTACCAAAACACCAGCCGGAAACTGAGTGCGCATTTTTTCGGCAAGCAATCGGGGTAGCACATCGGCAGTACCGCCTGCTGGAAATGGAACAATCATTTTCAGAGGCTTGGCCATTTGCGCCACTGCCAGGTCTGAAATGTTCAGGTTGATGGCGCAAGCCATTAAACACAATGAGATGATTCTGCGATGCTTCGATTTCATAATAGTCCCCAATGGAATACTCTTCAAATGGGAATCATCATAGCCAGTAGGACCTATCTAAATATGAACCGCCCCGGTTTTGTTCCAGGTGTCTGCTGTCGAACGGGAGGCTCAGTTGGGGCTTGGCGTATCGGGCGGATCGACTCGGACCCGCGCCTCTACATAAATGCTGTTAAAGCTCACGCACTAACGGCATTTTTACTTGGGCACACCATTGCACGGGTTCTTGATGATGCAGGGTGGCTGCTGCACATGCGGCCGGACATGATATAGGTATGGTTGTTGCTGAAAGCTAAACTTTCCCTATTCACTCAATCTGGTGGCAATTCAAACAAGCCCTTTGGTAGCGTGGCGATGAACGCGATGATCTCATCCAGTTTCACCACGTCAGCATATTTAGCCTGGAGATCGCACAGGGTTATCGCATGGCTTGATTGGGCACGGTCAAAACATCCTTCCTCGACCACAGCAACGCGATAGTTATGCGAAAAAGCGTCCACAACAGTGGCGCGCACGCAGCCGCTAGTGCTAGTGCCTGCCAAGATCAGACTATCAGCACCCATCAAAGTGAGATAGTCTATCAATGGGGTGGCATGGAACGCGCTGGGTTTTTGCTTGTAAATCACGATGTCGCGAGGTTCGGGAGCGACCTCTGTCACGATGGTGTCGCCATCCACATCGAGGCCTTGGGGACTGACGCGATCGCGGGTGCGGCTGTTTTTCCAAGCCCAAGCTCCCGCATCCCAGTTGTCTGGGCGACGAACTGCGGTCGTATAGATTACCGGCAAATCCCTGGCCCGTCCGGCCGCGAGCAGCTGCTGAATGGCCTTCACACCTTTCCATGCATCTTCACCACAGGATGTGCGCCAGCGCTTGATGGATTCAAGGATAGGCTCAGGCCTGTCACCGCAGAAGTTATAGCTCACGTCCACGATGAGTAGAACCGGACGCTTGCCGAATCCTTGGCGTGTCCCAAAACCGCTGGCAGCGAATACTTGCTTATCGCGCTCAGTCAAAAATTTATTCCAAATCGGTTCGCTCATGAGAGTTCCTTTTCTAAGCAGGACTTCTGTTTCCCGTTATTGTTGTTTTAAATGACGGGCTCAATTAATAAAAAAGACCCGAAGTCAAGAGTGCTCGAACTGTGTTAATCCAACTTTGTGTCGGTGGCGCGAATCACGCGTCCCCAGCGCTCCGATTCTTGCTTGGTGAATTTCGCCATGTCAACGGGATTGCTGGCTATTATGATTGCACTTGCTTCACGCGCACTCTTCACAACATCGGGATGCCTCATTGCTTCGGCAATCGCTGCAGAAAGCTTCTCGGTAATGAACTGGGGCGTCTTTGGCGGAGCGACTATGCCAGTCCAGGTTGCGGAAAAAAATCCCGGTAGGGTCTCGGACACGGTGGGAACATCTGGTAGAGCTGGATCGCGTTTCTCACTGCCCACAGCTAGAAGACGTAACTTGCCCGAATGGATATGAGGAAGCGCCGTGCTTATTTCCGCAAACATCATGTCCACCTGCCCTCCAATGAGGTCCACCAAAGCCGGACCGCTGCCTTTATATGGAATATGAGTGACGCTTACTCCAGCCATCATCTTGAAAGATTCGGCAGCGAGATGCGATGTGGCGCCACTTCCTTGTGAAGCATAGTTAAGCCGCTTCGGATCGGACTTTGCGAGACTAATGAATTGATTGACGCTATTGACGCCAACTTTAGGATTAACGACCAGCACGTTAGGCGCCATTAGTACGAGAGAAACTGGAGCAAATGCTTCTGGTTCGTAGTCAAGCTTGGCGTACAGGCTTTTATTTATAACTAGAGGCCCTGGTGCTGTAACAAGAAGGGTGTAACCGTCTGGCTCCGCCTTATATACCGATGCCGCACCAACATTGCCATTGGCACCGGCTCTATTTTCAACTATGACGGGTTGCCCCCACTTCTCCCGAAGCTTTGTTGCAAGCATGAGCGCCCAAGTGTTCGTGCTTCCACCGGTCGCATAGGGTACAACGAGCGTTATCAATTTGCTTGGATACTCCTGCGCATGCGAAGTTAGGTTAAGCATCATTGCAGCAGTAAGAAATGCAAAGCCAAGGCGCATATCTCGAATCATCATTACATTGCCTTTTAAAATTTCATTTAATCTGAGGATAAAGAATAGGCTATTTCAATCGCATGAAATGAAGTGTTGCACCTTAGATCAGCCTTTGATAAGCGGGGAAACCCTCTCCTCAAATAGGACTGAGTATTTCCCAAAAGGAGTGGGAGGTTGCCAAACCGCCGGTTCGACTCCAGCCCGCGCCTCCACTCAAAAGCCGTTAATGCTCACGCTCTAGAGGCATTTTTACTTGGGCACACCATTGAACTGGGGCCACTTGCCAGCAGGTGCAGGCAACAAGTTGTCGGTTGAACCGACAACTTTGCCAAAGGGCAGAGCAGTGCTTGGGTATGGATTTGATCTGGCGCAAGACCAAGGCGCAGGCTACAACATCGGGGTTGAACCCACAGCCAGCTTATCTAGCGCTGGCCGCTGCCTTTTGTGCCACCAGCTCGCCCCAGCTCAATCACGGCCAAGTCGACTTGAACGAGGTGTTAGTGCATGGTGTGCTTTGTGTCGAGATAGTTAATCGCTGTTAGATGTTTTGCTAGACAAACGTTTTTTCCTGAATTTGATATTGAGCATTTCGACACAAACTGAAAAAGCCATCGCAAAGTAAATATACCCTTTGGGTATGTGATGCTCAAAACCCTCTGCAATCAGCACAACACCCACAACAACTAGGAAGCTTAGTGCCAATATCTTGATGGAAGGGTGATTAGATACAAAATTACCAATTGAGCGAGCAAATAACATCATTAAAGCCACCGAAGTAATAACGGCTGCAATCATGATGGCTACTTCATCAACCATGCCAACAGCGGTGATGATGGAGTCGAGGGAAAAAACCAGATCAATCACCATGATTTGTATGATTACAGAAAAAAAAGTTGCCTGTTTGATGGATGTATTTTCATGCTCTGCGCCGTCAATGGATTGATGAATTTCGGTAGTGCTTTTCCAAATAAGAAATAAGCCACCCAAAATCAATATAGTATCTCTACCGGATATTGCATGACCCAGTACTGTAATCATAGGTTCAACTAACCCAACAATCCAGGATAAGACCAATAGCAATCCAATTCGCATGAACATGGCCATAAATAGACCAATATTTCGTGCAAGTTCACGTTTTTCCCTCGGAAGCTTATCCACCAAAATTGAAATGAAAATAATATTATCAATACCAAGAACCAACTCTAACGCAGTGAGAGTTCCAAACGCAATCCATGCTTCTGGCGAGGTCAAAAGTTCCATTTTAAATTACTGCTTAAGTTTGTAAAAATACTCGTTGATTTATATCTTAGTCAACATATAAGATTGTCCGGAAGTTAAATACAAGTCCAGCTTATTTTGCACTGGCCGCTGCTTTCTCCGACAGACAACTAAGTAACAAGGTCACATGACATTTTCAGGGCTTGGTCAAAATACTCATAGTCTACTCAATGGGCTATTTTCTTTTGGTCAGACGACTTATTGATCGTGCAATAACTCGTACCCTGATAATGAAGGAGAAACTACAGATATAAAAATCAATGGCTCTGAACCAGTATTGAGTACGCCATGCGTATCCCCCGGATAAGCGATTACTACATCACCAGCTCTAATAAAGTTTGTTGTTCCAGCCTTATCAAGTCGATATTCACCCTTGCCCGATTGAATAATCCAAGTATCTTGTCCATGAGGATGAAGGTGGGCACTAATCTTTTGACCAGGGTTGATATGCCAGGCAATTACAGCTGACTCCTTGGATTCCGATATGACTGAGCGAATGGGATCGCCAGTATTGGATTCAAGAAAGTCACTGCTTTTATAAACTCTCTCTTTCATATTTATTTCCCCAAAACAAATATTCAGTCAGTCTGTCACGATTTATCTAAATCAGCTTGTCGGCGGTTTGATTCTGCCCCAAGCCGGCCCAGCTGGTGTTGTACGGGTGATTTGAGCGTCGCATGTTTATTTTTCACCTACAACTGGTTGAGTTAAAATTTTTTTTGAGGTTTTATACCAAACGCAAGTCAACCTTTTTGACTAGTATTTGTGCGCATTTGAGAATCGTGTTCAAACTAGGTGAATGTTTGCCACTGAAGGGGCTTTTGTGCCCATACGCTCAGCGATTTGGGCCTGAGTCAACCCAGCCGCTTTACGAGCAGCCAGTATTTGATCCAAGATCCCAAACTCTTCTTTGTTGAGCCTATCGACCTCTTGCTTGACCTCTGAATTTTTGAGAATCTTTTTGACGAGCTGTTCATGGGTCAATTTTGACTTAGTCATTTCTTTAACTCCTTCATTCGTGCTTTGGCAACTTCGAGCTATTTATCTGAGGTCTTTAGAGAATTTTGAAAAAGCTGTGCAACATCACAATTTCTTGACCCACCTTGGTGGAAAAGAAAACGCGGGCAAGTTCAGGATGTCTTCTTGCACTTATTCGCTGAAATACCTGATCATATAAGGCATGCCAAAAAAAACAAATTTGTTATCACAGGCAAGATCTTTTTGCTTAAACAGATTCAATCTTCAAGAGACTTTTATTGTCAATCGTTATCCCATCAAACGACCTGGACTTCGATGGCATTGGGTTACTCAACAGATAAGTCTTATTAGTGTGTTGGTGACCAAATCCGTGTAGGTCGGATGAGGTTTAAAACAGGATGGTGATGCCATCGAGTTCGGCCTGTGAATTGACCAGGTCGACGCGCTTGGCGGCAATTTGCCAGCCGCTTGCGGCGCGTCGCAAGCGGTGCTCGACCAAGGCCCCCCAAACCCGCTGGCGTTCCTTGCGATATTCGACCAGGGTCAGGGTGGAGGCGACCAAGATTTCGGCATCGTTTTTTTGCAATAACAACACGTTACCAACTTGGTGGCAGGTGCGGGTCAGCGGCAGTCGGGCATGCGCGCGCGGGTGGCTGTACTGTGCCACCCGAATGGCCAGCAAGGTGCGGTCATCGTGAATGATCGATGAATGTTCATAAGGATCGGTTTGTCCATGAACAAGTGGCACCCAATAGCTGGCGTCTTGGGTGTAGAGATCCAACCAATCGTCCAGGCGATGGGCGTCGAGCAAGAAGGCTTCATGGGCCAGGAAGTGAGTTACTTCCATCGTCAAGGGTATGTCCAACGGCAAAGGGGCGTGGGGCGAGTGATTCATCTTCAAACTTGGCTCAGGTACTGGGCCCAGGCCATGAATTGGTGACGGATGAAGACCTCGCTGGTACCGGTGGCACCACGGACGAATCCATTGGCATCGGGCACATCGCCGTTGAACCCGCGCCCCACAAAAACCCATTCAGGCTGCGCGGCCGTCAGGCCAAGTTGGGTACGTTCGTAAACCTCCAAGTCGTCGGTGAGCACCCAAGATGCCGTGCCATTGACGACATTCGAGAAGGCCACCGTATCGCGAAACATCTGTTCGGGTGCACCTTTGAGCCGGATGTTGTAGGTGTAGACCACGGTGCGATCCACCGCCAAAGGGTGGACAATGCGCAGTTGTCGGTACTGGCTCATGAACGACACATTGGGATACACCACCGAGTTAAAGCGCGAAACACCCAAAATGCGCTGGGCTTCATCGGCACCCACGCGCGCTTCCAAGCTTTGCTTGTAACGTGCAAATACAGGATGCTCCATGGCCGCTACCAGGCGGGCATCGGAGTGGTAGTCGCCCATGAAGCCGTGGCCCTGCGGTGTGGTCCAAATGCCCAGCGATTCCCAGACCGATTCGGGAGCGCCGTTTTGGCGCATCTGGCGCAAGGATATTTCGGCATAGCGCTCGGCTTGCGCCGGGTCACTGTGTGCATCAGGTGCAGCCCGCGCCGCCGCAACCGAAGAAGCATGGACGTAGTTGGGGTGTACGCCATCCAGGTGGTTCTCCAGCACCAGTTTCCAGTTGCCCTGGTAGGCGTGTTTGAACACACCGCCGGCGATCTCCACCTCACCATCAGGGGCGCGATCCACCAGGTCATCCAATGAGGACACAATCGGTCCCAGTGATTCAAGCAAGCTCTCACCTGTTTCTGCCATTGAGGCAAAAATAAATCCCCGATAGCTTTGCACCCGAGGCACGCGGGCCAGTGCAAGTGCCGCCAAAGTCTCAATCCCCTCGCTGCCATAGCCCTTAGGAATCGGCACACTTCGCAAGGCACCATTGGTTTGAAAAACCCAACCATGGTAAGGACAGACAAAGTTATTCACCTGGCCAGTCTCTTCATGGACCAACAGGGCCCCACGGTGGGTGCAGCGATTGATCAGCACCTGCACGCAACCGTCGGCGTGTCGCGCCACGATCACCGGTTCGCGCCCCATCCGAGTGGTGAAGTAGTCACCTGTTTGGGCAATTTGGCTCTCATGGCCCAACAGCAACCAGGCTCGGCCAAACAGGCGGATCATTTCAAGTTCAAAAATAGCAGGATCGCAGTACACCGAGTGGTGAACGCGCTCGCCTTGCACCAAATTGGCGGGGTAGTTGACGGTCCTTGAACTTACTGTTGTGCCAGCACTCATCCCAGCCTCAAGCCTGCTTTGCGGATGATGTCCCCCCATTTGGGACCTTCATCGCGCACCGTAGCCGCAAACTCCTCAGGGGATGAGCCTTCGATCAAGCGCCAGCCGAAGCGGTCGTAGGCACTGCGTATATTGGGCCGTGTCAGGGCTATGGCGGTATCGCGGTGCAAACGGGCTACGATGTCTGACGGACTGCCTTTGGGTAGCACCAGACCAAACCATGTTTCACCAGGCACCCGGCGACCCAGGATTTCACTGACGGTGGGCACATTGGGCAATGAAGGTTCACGCACCGTGCCCGTGACGGCAATGGCTTTGAGCGTTCCGGCTTGAATGTGGGGTAACACAGTGGATGGAGCTTCAACCGCCAAAGCCACATCACCAGCACGGCATGATGCGACGGCTTCGACACCGCCTTTGAAGGGCACCCAATCGAACTTCAGCCCCGCCTCGCTTTGCGCCAAAAGGCCCAGCACATGCGGGGGTTGCCCCAATGGGGCCACTGCGACTTGCAAGGGGTTGGGCCGAGCGGCCGACAAAGCCATCAGCTCTTTGAGTGAGTTGGCGGTCAAAGAAGGATTTGCCACCAACACAATGGCTACGCTGGCGGTGCGAATGACCGGTTGCACATCGCGCACGGGGTCATAGGGCAATTTATCGAACAAGTAGGGGTTGAACACCATATGCGATTGCGAGGCCAAGCCTATAGTATGGCCATCGGGTGCACTGCGCAGCAAGGTTTCCATGCCAATGATGCCGCCCGCGCCAGGTTTATTTTCAATCAGGACGGGTTGTCCCAAAGTGCTGGCAAGTTGTTCGGCCAGTGGCCTTGCAGTGATGTCTGGGGGGCTGCCAGGTGCGGCAGAGACTATGAGCTTGATTGGTTGATGGGGTGACCAAGCGGTTTGAGCCCCGATCGGGTTGGAGTAGACACCAATGCTGGCCAAGGTAGCCAAGCCACCCAATGAGAAATGTCGTCTTTGCATAGGAGTTTGGATGAGGTTAAGGCTTACAAATAATTTCTTTTTGCCAAATGTTGTTGAAAAAATAAAACGTTTACATCTTAAACACAAACGTGCCCGAGCATGGCAAAGCCTATTGCTACACCTTCAGCCCAACCCACGGCATCATCATTACCAGCAAAAACTGCTGCCAAGGACTTGGCTGCTCAACCAGCGTCCTGCCCGTATCAACGAGTGATAGCTAACCCTCGAGGTCAAGCAACATCTGACCCTACCTTGGGCGTTGGCACTTGGACCACCGCACAAAAACCCCTAGGCAGCGCTGCACCAAGACGCCGTTAACGAGGCGGGAAGTGCAAGAGGTCTCCAATTCAACAGAGACAATTTTGAATCCGGGGCTGGCCACAACATGTCGGTTAACCCGACACTTTGTGTTCAGGGTCTGGATGAATTCAGCCCTATCTGACGTAACGGTCATCCACCAGCAGGTTCACCACGCTATTGAACTTAAAGAATGCTTCGAACTTTCATACTGACTGGAATCGAGTTGTCACTTAGCGGGGTTTACCCTTCCAATATGATCGGCCAGTGCACTGCTGGGATGGCGATAGCCTTGTTGACCCGGTTTCTGCTGCAGAAAGTTCATCTCCCAGCTTTCCCAATCAGCCTTCAACCTTGCGAAATCCTGTGGTTGGCGTTCTTTGAGGTTTGCGCGCTCACGCGGATCACGCATTACGTTAAATAAAAATTCGTTTCCTTCGATACGAAGGTACTTCAAGTCTCCATCACGAACAGCGCGTTGCTCGCCTGGCCGGAAACGAAAGTACAGTTTCCGTGACCTAGGTGGGGCATTGGAAGTCAATGTGGGTAAGAGGTTCTGGCCGTCACTGGGAAAAGCAGGATCTGGGCCAGTACCTCCTGCAGCAGTGAGTGTTGGAAGCCAGTCCATACTTGCTGTGACTTGCTCAGAAACTGACCCTGCCGGAATGCCGCCTGCAGGCCAACGCACAATCGCAGGAATGCGCAGCCCACCCTCGAGTAACTCACCCTTCATTCCACTAAATGGCCACATCTTAGAAAAGCGCTCACCGCCGTTATCGCTGGTGAATACAACGATGGTATTTCTGGTAAGGCCGTGTAGATCGAGAGCCTGTAAGACTTTGCCAATGTTGTAGTCCATGCTCTGAACCATCTTTGCATAAGTCTTGAAGTTACCTCCTTCATAATGAATTAAATCTTTAATCCGCTTGGCTTCTTCCTCGTCATCGGGGCCCAACCATGGATAGTGCGGCGCATTGAAATGCAGACTCATAAAAAACGGCTGTTTGGATTGGGCTGAGCCTGCTACAGCGCTCACAGCACGATCGCCAAGAAGATTTGTCATGTAACCGTTTCGGTCTACCGGAATATCGTCTTCGTATAGTGGCATACGAGATTTAGTACCGTGATCAAAATAGTTTGCCGTGCCACCAAAGAAACCAAAGAACTTATCGTAGCCGCTCTTTAGGGGGCTAAATTCTGGTAGGGAGCCGAGGTGCCATTTGCCGATAAGTTCAGTTGAGTATCCAGCTTTTTTCAACAACGATGGGATCGTAGGGTGACTGGATGGCAAGCCTATGTTTCTTGGAGTCTGAGGACTTATGGGTTCCTCTAGGCCAACCGGAATTCGGTACTGGTAACGACCAGTAATCAGTGCAACACGAGTTGGGGTGCAGACCGCCGAGTTTGAGTAGGCTTGCGTTAAACGCATGCCTTCGATAGCAAGGCGATCGATGTTAGGTGTCGTGTAATCGCGTTGGCCATAGCAGCTGACATCGGAATAACCAAGGTCATCAGCCAATATAAAAATGATATTTGGTTTTGAAGGTAGTGCTTGGCTGATTTGGCTCAGGCTCAAAGATGACAATGCAACTGAGCTTGCAACACTGGTTTTCACGAACCGCCGTCGAGTGAGGTTACTTGCATTCGACCTTGTCATCAATTACCTCATTTCTAGAAATTTAGGAGTATGGGCTTATTGAATACGAATTTCTAATAATTGACATCATGGATTTCCCGTGCAATTTGCGATCTTTTTGGCATACACTTTTTCCAGTTTATTCTTGGAGCACGTTGGCAGCTGCACATGCAGCAGTGCAGGGTGCGGGTCTGGAAGAAAGCCGGGGAGATTGAATAGAAATCGGATCTGCGATGTCTCAGGCTGACCCACCGGCAGCATTAAGGGTGAAATCAGTCAAATTTGGTGGGAAACTCTTTTACAAATCGTCCCCAGTGTTCGATTTCGTTTCGGATATGACGATCCAATTCTGCAGGTGTTGATGCGACAACCTCATACCCAGAGTCAGTTAGGCGCTTTCGGACTGAACTGTCGGCCATTACTGCCGCTATGTCCTCATGCAAACGACTAATTGTTGCAACAGGGGTTGCTGCTGGAACCAGCAAACCTATCCAATTATAAACCTCGAAACCTGGAAAGCCTGACTCTGCCACTGTTGGCACCTCGGGTAGTTCAGGTAAGCGGCGTGAGGAAGTGACTGCCATGAATTTTAGTCTTCCGGACTGAACGTGCTGACGAAGAAGGCTTGGTGCAGACAGACCGAATTGCACTTGATTGGCGATGATGGCTTGTATTGCAGGGCCACCACCCTTGAACGCTATATGCACGGCATTGATCCCTGAGCGACGGCTGATTTCCTCGCCTGCCATGAAACTGACTGTTCCTGTGCCAGGAGATGCAAAGTTAAGGCTGCCGGGTTGCTTCAGCGAGGCCTCAATCATTTCGCGCAGACTATTCCCACGAACCTCGGGATTAGCTACCAGAAGCAGAGGAAAACGAATCAGAAGCGAAACTGGGGCAAAGTCACGCAAGGTGTCGTAGGGCAGGGACTTAATGGCAAAAGGATTGATGCCGTGAGCGCTCAGTGCCATCAGAACGGTATGACCGTCCGGCGAGGATTTAGCTACCGCATTGCTGGCGATAACAGCTGAACCGCCAGGGCGGTTTTCAACCACCACTTGCTGCCCCAATCGTTCTGCCAGCTTTGGCTGAAGAACCCTTGCTAGCAGGTCGGTCGGATCGCCAGGGGCGGAGGGCAGCACTAGGGTCATGGTTCGACTGGGAAAAGGCTGAGCCATGGCAACACCAGAATATGTCAGCCAAAGGCAAAGCAACCAGAGCATCTGCATGAGATGGACAGGCAAGAGCTGGAAAGTCAGTTTGATCATAGAGGTTTGGCTAGTCTGGTCAGAGGAATGAGCTTGAAAGATGGCTGCATTCGAATGATCATGTTTGCGATGTTCTGGGCAAGGAACTTCTTCAATAATCATGATAACTAACTGTTTTAGTTGACAATCATATTTTCTAAGTTGCAATAGCTGAACTTTTTACTGGGAAGATCAATGAAGTGTCTACAACCAAAAACGATAGTACTGTATTGATTGTGGGAGGCGGGCCGGTCGGTCTTGCCCTTGCCATCGAGCTTGGTTTACGTGATGTGCCCTGTCTTTTAGTGGAGCAAATGTCCAGGGATGGATTCAACAAGCATCCACGCGCCAATTTGATAAATTCCCGTAGCATGGAATTCTGCCGACGCTGGGGTGTGGTCGAGGATATCAAGCGCGTCGGAACACCGCCAGACTATCCTCATACCGCTATGTATCTAACAGGGATGAACGGGCATATGGTGGCGCGTATCGATCGGCCTGATCATGGCGGTGATGGACCACCAGCGTTTACGCCTGAACCAGCGCAGCGCTGTAACCAAATCTGGTTTGACCCTGTTTTACGTCACCGAGCAGCTTCTTTGCCTTCAGTTCGGCTGCGTTTTCGATGTGCACTAGAGCGATTCGAGCAGGATGTTCGTGGTGTCACCTCTTGGTTACGTGATATCGATAGCGGCGAAACGTTTACTCATCGAAGTGACTGGCTAACTGCTTGCTGCGGAGGGCGAAGTCCGGTGCGTGCTCAACTTGGTATTGATCGTAGCGAGGGACAGGTGATGGGTGCTCCACTAAGCATTTATTTTCGTGCCTCTGAGCTTTGGCGTTATCACGACAAGGGTAAAGGCGTTTTGCATTTCATCATTGACCAAAACGGGGTTTGGGCCACTCTTAATTCTCTTAACGGGGGCGACTTATGGAGGGTCACCTTGCATGGCGGCGCAAAAATGTACGGAGAGCCTGATCTGGTCGATCACCGCGCCATACTCAATCGCATCATTGGTCGAGAATTTCCATATGAAATTATTGCTATTAGCCCTTGGGTTAGGCGCAAGCTGGTTACCTCGCAGTTTCGCTACGAAAGAGTGTTTTTGGCCGGTGATTGCGCCCATCAGAACACCCCTAGCGGTGGCTATGGCATGAACACCGGACTGGGCGATGCTGTTGATCTAGGTTGGAAGTTGGCTGCGTTCAGCCAAGGCTGGGCTGGAGAAATGCTTTTGCAAAGTTACGACGCCGAGCGTCGTCCTGTGGCGCTCTGCAATGTTGAGGAAGCAACCCGTAACTTCAATCTGCGTAGCTTTCCAGAGCCTCGCCCAGCATTGATGCATGATACTCCTGAAGGTGAAGCGCAACGACGTGCGCTGGGTGAGGAAATAATCTATAAAACTGCACGCGAGTTGACCAGCGACGGAATCGCCATGGGCTATGTCTATACCAACTCGCCAGTTATCTGCTCGGACGGCACGGCTGCTCCAGCGTTCAGTGTTACCGATTACAAGCAAACATGCTATCCGGGCGCTAGGGCGCCGCATGTTTGGCTGTCGCCTACTCAATCTACCTTGGACTTGTTCGGTGACAGTCTTGTTTTGTTGTGCCTGGGCAAGGACGCTCCAGCGCCATCAATATTGCAATCTTTACACCAATACGCAGCCAAATTGCGTGCGCCCTTAAGAGTGCATGAGATAGAAAGTGCTGCAGTTTTCGACGCTTACGACGGCTATCCCTTGGTGCTGGTTCGGCCGGACGGGCATGTTGCTTGGCGAGGTCATGAGCTGCCTCTCGACAGCTCTGACTTGCTCATGAAGGTGCTTGGCATGCAGGGTTGATACATGTGGGTTATTGGCGTCCAGAGCCTCTACTCAAATGCCGTTAAAGCTCATGCACTAGCGGCATTTTTACTTGTGCGCCGTTACTTGATGATGCTGAGTGGCTGATGCACATGCAGCAGTGCAGGGTTCGGGTCTAACAATTAACTGGAGCCACTTGCCAACAGGGGCCAGCAACAACATGTCGGTTGAACCGACAACTTTGCCGCAGGGCAGAGCAGTGCTTGGGACGGGATTTGATCTGGGGCAAGAACAAGTCAGGCAACCGCATCGGGGCCGAACCCACAGCCAGCTTATCTAGCGTGAGCCCCCACCTCGTGTGCCACCGCCCGCCCCAGCTCAATCACGGCCATGGCGTAGTAGCTACTCCAAGTTTTCATAGGGTGAAATCAAAGTAAAACAGTATTTCGAACATGCCATACGGTGCCAAAAACCGTACGAAATAGCTCCACACAACACAAGTGATTTTTGAATGAGCGCAGCCGTCAACACGCGCAAGGTGCGCCATTGATGCGAGTTCAGCTGCTCCAGCCCTGATGCCATAGACCTGCCAATGCTGGTGCGTTGTTCGTAGCTAACCTTTTGGCCAGCTACAGGGCATGACGAGTTGTTGGCTTGGGCTATGGTTTCAGCGTAGTAGCTTTTCGAGCTAGGGTCTTGGCTTAACAACGGCTTGCCACTGACGCGTTGTCGAGTTTGTTTGGCACAGTGTCCAACGCAGGGCTTTCAGGTTAGCTACAAATTTCAAATTCTGGTTGTCCAGATCGCTGGTCAGAAATTACGCTTGTGGCTATGCAGGAAATCCCGAGGCAGCTGGCAGCAAACGACACCAATTATTTTCCGCCTCGGCACCGTACGCTACCCATACTTGAATCCATCACACCCATTGCCAACTACCCATCCAAGCTTCGCATTTTTAAAACCAATGCCAGCAGGTACTGGCAAGTGCGGTGCTACCTCAAAGGCAGGACCTACACACAAAGCCTTAAGACCACCAACAAGCTAGCAGCCATAAGTCAGGCCAAGCAGTTTTTTCATATCAAGACTGCTGAGCTGTATGGAACGCAGGTGGCGCACCGTGAAGAAAAGATCTGTAAATTTGCCGACGTGGTGCCTGCCATGTTGGCCTTCCAGATGGCCAGGGTCAAGCGTGGTGAACTGAGTGCCGCCAGCATCCCCATTCTTCGAAACAGGTTACATAACAGTATCGTGCCATTTTTTGGGCACATGCCCATCGACCATGTCAGCTATCAGCAGTTGTCGGACTATGTGGAACGGATGAGCCAACAGGGGTTCACCAGCACCACCATTCAGCAGCACATGGTCGCAGTTCGTAAAGTCTTGTCGCATGCACACGGCATCAATTTGATCAAGACCATTCCGAGATTTCCGTCCATCAAGGTTGTCAACAAGCCTCGAGGTAGTTTCTCACTTACCGAATATCGTGATCTGGTTCGAATTGCACGCATGCAAATTGGCAGACGAATATCCGATGGAGCAGCCGATAAGAGTCGCAGCAGCAATGAGGTGTACGCACGATACACCTTGGTCAGTCCAGACTTGCACTGGATGATCCGTTTCATGGTCAATGGGTTCATGCGGCCAAGTGACATCAAGCTCCTTCAACACAAGCATGTGACCATAGTCCGAGGCAAGCACATCTACTTGCGATTGAACCTGCCCGAAACCAAGAAGCATGACAAACCCATCGTCACTCTACAACCGGCAGTGTTTGTATATGAACGGTTACTGGCCAAGCAAAAGTCCGAAGGTTTTGGGCGGTAATCGTCCCCTAGAACCAAAGGTGTGAGAAGTAGAATTTTTTCCAATGGAAGAGGTTCTATATGAAGAGATCGAAATTTAGTGACAGCCAGATCATTGATGCTGTCAAACGCGTTGAATCTGGCATCGGTGTTCCAGATATTTGCCGCGAA
>Ga0214923_10001416_pt1 | contig 34158 bp, 40 predicted proteins | sample LL1510_MetaG_FD_177993 | JGI IMG/M metagenome (GOLD analysis project Ga0214923, IMG submission 177993) | Freshwater microbial communities from Lake Lanier, Atlanta, Georgia, United States - LL-1510 | ecosystem: Environmental > Aquatic > Freshwater > Lake | place: USA: Georgia | collected...
TGGGAGCATAGTAAATGGCAACAGTATATAAGGTATTAGGTCAATCTAATCCAGCCGCTACAACGGCCACAACACTCTACACGGTACCGGCATCAACAAGCACCGTGGTATCCACTATCACTATCTGTAATCAGACAGCAGTTGCTGCCACGTTCCGTATTGCGGTGCGTCCTGCTGGTGCGACTCTTGCTGCTCAACATTATGTAGCTTATGATGTGGCTGTGGGTGCTGCTGATACGACTGCGTTGACGCTTGGTATTACGTTGGCAACTACGGATGTTATTACTGTGTATGCGTCTACTGCAACATTATCGTTTTCTGCTTTCGGCAGTGAGATTGCTTAATGTCTGCAAGCAGGGTTACTGCATCTAGTATTGCCCAGGGTTTGCCTAAGTCTCGGTCTTTGTTGGCGGGAAATTATGCGTATGGTGGTGGTGCTACGTGGCTTATTGAACGTATCAACGTGGGGTCGGCGGGTGCGGCTTCTGTGACGTTTAGTAGTATTCCTCAAACTTTTAAGCATTTGCAGATTCGATGCATTGCTCAACAAGCCTCTACTGGTGGTTATGTTTCTATGACATTAGGAAGTTCAACTTTTACATATAGGCATTATTTGTATGGTAGTGGGGCTTCTGCATCTGCGGGTGCAGACACAACAAATGCGCCAGGAATTTTTACTTCTGCTTATTCAACAAACGCCAACATTTTTGCCGCTTCAATAATTGATATATTAGATTATCGCAATGTAAATAAAAATATTACTACAAGGTCATTGGGTGGTGCAGATAGTAATGGTAGCGGAAGTATGTATTCTATGTCTAGTTTGTTTACTTCATCTGCCGCAATTTCTTCCATTGCTTTAACTGCTGTTACTCAAAATTTTACTCAGTATTCTACATTTGCTCTGTATGGGGTGGTGGGTTAATGCCTACACCAACTGAAGAGTTTATCGCTAAATACACAACCACTGGTTCTGCTTCCACTTACACGTTCTCTAGCATACCAAACAATTTCACTGACCTCATTTTTGTCATTAATTACGATTCAGCCACAGCAGGCAACCAATCATTAAATATGCGTTTTAATGGTGATACAGCCACTAATTATTCCTACACAATTTTAAGGGGTTCTGGTTCAGCCGCACAATCGGCCAGGGGTTCAACAGATGATCGTATTTACTGCGGCTCATCTTCAACCGGCACAACAAATATCGCCTCAACCGCAATCATACAAATACAAAACTATTCCAACACGACAACATACAAGACGGCTCTCATTCGAGACAACAACCCAGATTATTACGTTTTCGCAAACGTGGGGTTGTGGCGCTCGACTGCCGCCATCACCTCCGTCACTTTCTACCAAAGTTCATACAACTTTATTAACGGTTCTACATTCTATCTGTATGGGGTGCTGTAAATGTATCAACGCTATCTCATACAAACCATTACAGTAGATTCTGGTGGTGCGGCTTCAGTTACTTTTAGTTCTATTCCTCAAACGGGTTACACGGATCTTAAAATAGTTGTCAGTGCGCGAAGCAATAGGGCCGCTATTACAGATAACATTTCTTACACATTTAATGGAACTGCCGCTAGTGCGTTTAGTGATAGGGCACTAAATGGTACTGGAAGTGCGGCTACAAGTTTTACTGATGCAAATTTATTAACAGATTATTTAACTGGAAATACTGCAACTGCAAGTACTTTTTCTAATACAGAAGTCATTATTCCTAATTACACATCTGGCAATTACAAATCAGTGAGCATTGATACTGTTACTGAAAATAATGCTACTGCTGCTAATGCTGCCTTGTACGCTGGATTGTATTCAAATGTGAGTGCAATTAGTTCTATTAAACTGCAACCTTATGTTGGTTCATTTATGCAATACTCTACATTTTCTTTGTATGGCATAAGGGGGGCATAATGAGTGTCACCAAATTAACGACCAATAGTTTTACTGGGTTGGAGAAGTATGATTCTTTTCTTGCCGGTAATGGGCCTGTGTTGGGTGGATCATATCAATCTATTGCTACTTACACTTGCGCCACCGCTCAAAGTTCTATTGTATTTTCAAGTGTTCCTTCCACGTTTAGTCATCTTCAAATTAGATGTATGAATAAACTTACATCTGGTGGAAACATTCGGCTTTATTTTAATACAGATACTGGAGCAAACGCAGTTTATGATACACACTATTTGTATGGTGACGGTTCTACTGCTTCAGCGGCAAGAGGTTCACAACAACCTTATGCAATAAGCATTGGGTTTACTTATTACACTACACAGTTTAATGTGTTAGTTGCTGACGTATTAAATTACAGTAATACGACTACTAATAAAACTGTAAGGTCATTGTCTGGTTGTGACAATAATGGATCAGGTGATTTGCTTTTTAATTCTGGTTTGTGGATGAGAACGAACGCTATTTCGACAATTACTCTTGCACCACAGTCCGGTAACTTTGCCCAGTATTCGTCTTTTGCATTGTATGGGGTGTTGTAATGGCTGCTGGTAATACGTATGATCAACTGTTTACTACTACGCTTACGACTGATACTTCATCTGTAACTATTTCTAGCATCCCTGCCACTTATACTGATTTAATTTTAGTTGCAAACGCTTGGACAACAAGCGGAGGAAACGCACCTTGGATTAGACTTAACGGAGATACAGGAACCAACTATTCTTCAACTACCATTTATGGGACAGGCTCTGTTGCGGCTAGTTCTAGATCAACAAGTGCAGCAATTATGTACACGGGTGGTTACTATGTGGGAATTGGAACAACCATTTCAACAATGACAATTCAACTTCAAAATTATTCAAACTCAACAACATATAAAACAGTTTTATCTAGATTAAATTCTAGTCAATATGAAACAGAAGCAGTCGTGGGTTTGTGGCGTTCTACTGCTGCAATTAACTCTATTACTGTCAGCATAGCAAGTTCACTAATTTATGCTGCTGGTTCTTCGTTTACGTTGTATGGAATTGTGGCTGCCTAATGTTAACTTATACTAAAATTGCTACAGTAACAGTTGGTTCCGGTGGTTCTGCAACTATATCGTTTAGTAATATTCCACAAACTTTTATGGATTTAGAACTTGTCATTTCAGCACGTGGTAGCGGCAACGGCGGTGGCCCAGGTAACGCATATATTGCTGGAACATTTAATGGTTCATCAACGGGTTTTACTGGCAAACAATTATGGAGCAATGGTAGCGCTGCTAACACTAATAGTCCTACTTCTGCCTACATTGGTGGAGCCATGACAGACGCATACTATACTGCTAGCGTATTTGGTAATGGCAAAACAACAATTAATAATTATACAAGTTCTAATTACAAAAGTTTTTCTATTGATTCAACTGATGAAAATAATGCTACTGGTGCATACAACCTTTTATATGCAGGATTATGGTCTAACACTGCAGCAATAACTAGCATTACTTTGAATCCTAGTTCTTCATTTGTTCAATACACTACGGCTACTTTGTATGGTGTGGGATATAAACCTCAAGCTACGGGTGGCAGTATTAGTAGTGATGGTACGTATTGGTATCACACGTTTACTTCAACTGGTTTATTTACGCCTTCCAAGAATCTTCAATGTGACGCAATAGTAGTTGCTGGTGGCGGTGGAGGAGGTTATGAAACCGGCGGCGGTGGCGGCGGCGGTGGATATAAAGTAGTTACAGGGCTTAGCAAAATTGCTTTAACAAATTATGCTGTTGTTGTAGGTGCTGGAGGAACTGCATCAAGTAGCGGCAACGGTGGTAATGGTAACAATTCTGTTTTTGACACCATCACATCAACCGGTGGAGGTGGAGGTGGTGCGGCAAGTACTGCTGGATCGTCTGGTGGTTCTGGTGGTGGTGGTGGTCGCGGACTTTATGCTGGAGGTTCTGCTTCACCATCAGGGCAAGGTTACGCGGGAGGCACCGGAGGTGCATCCATTAACACTTATCAAGCCGCGGGCGGTGGAGGCGGTGGTGCTGGAGCTGCAGGTGGTAATGCACAAACATCTGGTTCATATCTTCCAGGTAATGGTGGTGATGGGTTAACTAATTTAATTTCTGGAAATGGTGCCTATTATGCTGGGGGTGGAGGCGGAGGTCGTTACCTTGATAACTCTACTACAGGCACTGGTGGAAATGGTGGCGGAGGAAAAGCCGCCAATTATAGTGGTGGTGTTGTAGCAGCAATAGCGGGTACATCTAACACTGGTGGTGGTGGTGGTGCAGGGATGCTCACTAACTCTGCTTCACCAAGCGCCTACAACGGAGCCGCTGGTGGTTCTGGTATTGTCATTATTCGATACAAAATCTAAGGAGAAAAATGGAAGAGTTAAAACGTATTGAAGTAAATTGTGCAACCGGAGAAATCACGGAGCATATATTGACTGCTGAAGAGATTGCACAACGGGAAGCAGACGCAGCAGCGTGGGCTGCTGAACAAGCAGCACGTGACGCTGAGGCTGCAGCAAAGGCTGCTGCTAATGCCAGTGCCCGAGCAAAACTTTCCGCCCTGGGTCTTACTGAAGAGGAAATCGCTGCGCTTTAATATCCTTACTGATAGGCAGTTGTACAGATGCCTACTTAAGTAGATTACTGCAGTACCAGCGTAGCGCATAAAACGTGTACTAAGTGCACAATTTTATGTTAGGATGCTTTTATGTCCAATAACGTATCCACTGTAGGTGTCGTTTGAACCTTGTACAAAACGTCGTAAGCAACGGTGGACGTCTGCGTCCATTAATCATACCTTCATCTATAACCGCTGGCACAGGTCTAATGAACCCTTCCATTTTTATAGATGACGACGGAGATATTCTATGCATTCTACGTCATATAAACTACACGCTATACCACGCTGAGCACGAACAACGTTTCCCCAGCGTGTGGGGACCATTAGCGTACTTGCACCCAGAAGAAGACCAAAGACTTGTCACAACAAACTACTTGTGCAGGCTAGACTCTGATCTCAATATCACAGACTATTGTTTAATAGACACATCTAAACTTGATGTAAAACCAATATGGACTTTTGTTGGTGAAGAAGACGCTAGGCTAGTAAAATGGGATGGTAAATACTATGCTACTGGCGTTAGACGCGACACAACAACAACCGGCCAAGGTAGAATGGAATTATCAGAAATAAAAATAGACAAAAAGAAATGGACAGCAAAAGAAGTATCTAGAATTAGAATACCTCCACCAGTAGATCTTGAAGCATACTGCGAAAAAAACTGGATGCCAGTGCTTGATAAACCATACTACTTTGTTAAATGGTCATCTCCTACAGAACTTGTAAAAACGTACCCAGATCTTCCAGAACGCTGCGAGCAGGTGTCTGTAAAAGAAGGAATAGTACCTTACGCAGACCAACGAGGAGGCTCACAGGTAATACGCTGGGGTAACAAGTACATAGCATTAGCTCATGAAGTTGTCTTATACAAGAACTACATGAAACAGAAAAATGCCACGTACAGACACAGACTTCTTGTATGGGATGATAAGTTTACACTTATCGGACTTTCACCGCAATCATTTTCTTTTCTAGACGCTCAAATAGAATTTGCAGCAGGCATGGCAGTCCACAACGAAGACGTGCTAATAACCTTCGGATTTCAAGACAATGCTGCGTTTATTTTAAGAGTGCCTAATGACATTATTGAAAGTATGATCAAGGAGGCTCTTTCTTATGGAAGAGTATAGCAAAATAGACGATCTAGTCGTTGAACTTTCTAATGATCCTTTTAATCCTCAAATTAACTTGTCACTTGCTATTGAGTACGAAAAAATTGATCAAACCGCATCAGCTGTTTCTTTTTACTTAAGAACTGCTGAATACGGCTACTACTCGCATAGAGAACACGTATACGCCTCCTTATTGAAGTCTGCCCAGTGCTTTGAAAATCAGAAAAATAGAGACAGCACAGTACATAACCTTATTCTAAAAGCAGTAGCATACGAACCTACAAGGGCAGAAGCTTGGTTCTTCTTATCAAGGTACTATGAAAAGAATAATAAATGGCAAGAGTCGTACACCGCAGCAGAGACTGGTCTTAGCAGAGTAACTCACGCGCAAGCGCCTCTACCATTAGATATAAAGTGTCCAGGAGTTATCGGGCTACTATTTCAAAAAGCTATTGCCGCATGGTGGATCGGTAGACAAGACGAGTGTAGCGAAATACTTATAAATCTAAACAAGGAATCGCTACCAAAGATGTATGAAGATGCAGTTAGATACAATATTGACAGACTAAATATTTTAGAAGAAGAAATAGCAGAATCTAGTCTACTAGATAAGTATCTAAAAAATGGATTTTTTCAAGTACCAGGTTGGGTTGTAAGAACACTTCCAGAGTTTATGAAGGTTCTAAAAAACGTAGAGTGGAACAATTCAGGTGGCGTTGCTGAAATTGGTGTATATATGGGTAGGTTTTTCTTACTTCTTAGAGCACTGATAGACACTCCAGAAAAGTCTTATGGAATAGACGTGTTTGAAGAACAACATCTAAACATTGACTATAGTGGGACAGACTTGGCAAGAAAAAATATATTTGAAGATAACGTAAGTAATTTTGACGCGCACGGTGGAAAAGGCGTTGTGCCAATACAAGGAGACTCGACGTCTAGTGAAATGCATAAAAGACTAGATAGAATTATTCCTTCAGGCTCTATACGATTCTTCTCAATCGATGGCGGCCATACTAAGGTACATACAATAAATGATTTAAGATTAGCAGAAAAGTACATCAGCGATTCTGGAGTAGTAATATTAGATGATATTCTTCATCAACACTGGTTCGGTGTTGTAGATGGAGCTTTAGAATATTTAAGGAACTTCCCAACTCTTACACCGTTTGCTCTTGGTCACAATAAGCTGTTCTTGTGCAAATACTCATGTCACTCAAAGTATCTTAAAGAAGTAGAAAAAAGTGGACACGGTCAACGACTTATCACTATAATGGGGCACGAAGTATGGGCAGTAGAGAAAATAAACGTTCAGTAAATATCAGTTAGGATATCATCTCAGATGAAAGTAGCAGTTTACACAATTGCACTAAACGAAGAACAGTTCGTGCAACGCTGGTACAACTCAGCAAAAGACGCTGACTACATTCTTATTGCTGATACTGGATCTACAGATGCTACAATAGAAAAAGCACTAGGGCTAGGAATAAATGTTTTCTCAGTATCAGTAAAACCTTGGAGATTCGATGTTGCAAGAAACGCTTCTTTAGCGCTACTACCAGACGATATTGATTACTGCATTGCATTAGATATGGACGAAGTACTTATTGCAGGCTGGAGAGAAGAACTAGAAATTGCTCACTCGCAGAACTGGACGCGTCCAAGGTACTCGTATACTTGGAATTGGAATGATGACGGTACTCCTGGACTAACGTATGGTGGAGACAAGATACATAAAAGAAATGGCTACATGTGGAAACACCCAGTGCACGAAGTGTTAAGAACAGACAGAATTACAGAAATTCAAGGATGGACAGGTTTACAAATTCATCATCACGCAGACGACTCTAAGTCGCGCTCGCAGTACATGCCTCTTCTACAACTTTCTGTAGAAGAAGATCCTAGTGATGACAGAAACGCGTTTTACTATGCTAGAGAACTTTTTAACTACAATGTGCTAGATAAAGCTGCAGAAGAATTCAAAAGACATCTTTCTCTTCCTAGAGCTTTATGGCCACCAGAAAGAGCAGCGTCAATGCGGTATCTTGCTAAGTGTCTACCAGAAGAAGCTGAGCATTGGTTAAAAATGGCAGTAGAAGAAGCTCCAGGTAGAAGAGAAGCTATTGTCGATTTAGCTCAGCACTATTACGAAAATAAGCAGTGGGAAGACTCTCTCAAGTATGCGGAGATGGCGTTGGAGATAAAAGATAAACCATTAGAATTTCTTTGCGAAGCGTACGCTTGGGGAGCAGCTCCGTTTGACTTTGCATCTATAGCTGCTTACAATCTAAAAATGTACGATAAAAGTATTACCTACGCTAATGAAGCTATTAAAATAGAACCAGATAACGAGAGACTAAAAAATAACTTAGCACTCTCCGTCAAAGCTACAGAAGATGACGATCAGAAGGCAAAGCCAAAGAAGCTAACCTAGTCTTTAGAGAACTTTTCTTTTCGTTTTTTTAGTTTTTCTTCTCTTCCATCGTGATACGCGTTTACTGCGTTAGCGCTTGTTCTACTTTTCCAAGAAAAATCACAGTCGCTGCACACGACTACTTTTACAGTATTCCATCGTCCACCGCCAGGAACATCAACTACTATAACGTAGAGACGATTAGGTCTAGCTGAGCAGAGCGGGCATTGAGGATAGCGTTCCCTACGAGATTCTTGACCATTCCACGAGACTGAAAGAGCTCTTCTAATTTCTCCGTCATCTTTTCCTCCCCAGATTCCCCAGATCTGTCTGTGCTCAAGTGCCCACTTTAGACATTCTTTTCTTACTGGACACGAGAAACAAAGATTTTTTGCTTGATACTTTTCAGCAGGATCAGTTGAAAAAAAGTAGTCTCTTATTTTTTCATTTTCTTTCCTTGAGCATGCTGAATCTTTTTGCCATGTAAGATCACCGGGATTTAGACTCACTTATACTATCTCCACCCAGGTAATGAAGATAACATCGTCTACATAGTCGCCTTCTCTTGTTTCCCCGTTCTCGTTGCATACGGAAAAATCAATTTCGCTATCTACTGCGCCAGCGTACCCGTAAGCCACATGCGATTTGTCTAAAGAAGAAAAGCTTTCTCCAAGAGATGAAAATACTCCGTCTCTTTGTATTGCAGAGGCTAAGGCGCGTCTAATTACCTCATTTTCAATATCAACATGTTCTTCTGTAAAAAAGATAGTAGAAGTATCGTGAAGAGGTTCATGCCCTTCTCCAGTCCATTCTTTCCACAAAAGTTCGCCTATACGCGAGTCTTTCACAGCTATGCTCCTTACGCCAGTAAGGACCATTGTATATCGAGTAGAAATAGAATGTACGGTATAGAGCAATTTTTTACAACGTGTTACTACCCTAGCATGCTAGTGAAAGTGTCTCTAATCACTGTAGAGACGCTGTGTTTTTAACTAAAAGCTAGTTATGCAGCGTTATACGTGCCTAAGTACATGTCTCCTTGTGCGTCTGGCCACAGATACTGATAGTACTTTGGTTTCTCTCCAGTATCTTCTTTCCAGTTAAACTTAGAGTACCATTCATAATTTTTATATAATAGCGCTACCCTATGAGTAGAAGCAAGCTCTTCGTATTTTTCTGTGTCTTGCATCCAACTAGGAAGAGTAAGACTTTGCGATATAGAACCAGACATAACAGCAATATCGTATGTTTTATATATTTTACCAAGCATAGAAGATTTGAAGCCTCGGCTAATCCATTCAAAGTACGTGGCTGAAAGATAAGAAACAAGCGCAGTCTCGTGTCCTCTCCACATCTTCGTGGCTGGATGATTTGCCCAACCCTTAGGGTCTCTGTAGTTACCTTGTGGGTCTAACTTAGTTATTGCAAGAAGAATTTGCCATCCTTCTAAAGTTTGTTTGTTTAAGCGCTTATTATCAAGTTCTTTTGCTATGTGCTTGAATGAGCTAGTTTGCGATAGAAACGTTTGCATTAGTTGTATCTTCCGTCCTTTTGTCTTTGCGTGTTTGTTCTATAATATCACAAGTCATCTTCTTCGTCTATTATATCTGCGTAATGTTGAAGTATATCCATATTAGAAGTGTATATTCCAACAACTGTTACTTCTCCGCAAGAGTAGCATTCATTTACCTCTGGCGACAGCTCCATAGGCACTTTTACGCCTATCAAACGAGAAACTAATTTACCATCTTGGCTAACGCTTTCTGGCTCCCAGAAACTGTTGTTGTCTATCCAACATTTTTCACACACCGGGACAAACTCTTCTTCTTGATATTCTTCGTCTTCAAAGTCTTCTGTACTCATACAACACCAGTCTTATCTTCCAATGAATACCATCTTTTCTTCACCGCATGGCGTGAGAAACCTTTATCAGTCTCTATAAGATACTCTCTGTCACCTATAAGAACCGCGTCATCTCCTTGAGGATTACCATTCAAAGAATCTTTTATGCCCTTAGCGAGCCACGAGGCGGCTTGTACGGGTACCGCCTTGCCCCATACCGCACGAAGAGCGCTGTAGTCACGGGATTCTGAAATATTCCATTCATCAGGAAGACCTTGCATACGCGCTGATTCTCTGTGCGTTATCAATCTTGGTTCAGTAGGGTGAACAACATGCTCAAGAGCTGATCCTGTAAGAACGTTGCACCAGTGATCTTCCTTCCAGCGATACGGCTGTGAGAATCCAAGCTTAAAGTTTTTTCTAATAACGCGAGGAGAAATATCAATCCACTTCTGAGGAAATTCTCCATTATTAAGTTCTACTGCTTTTTTAAGAGCCCCGCCAAGATCTCCGTTTCCTTCCCAACCTTCATTTCCAATAATGTCAAACACCTCTTGCACTCTTTGCGCGTGTATGTTCTCAACCCCAATGTGGCCGTCAACAAACCCGTCCTTTGAGATTAAGTGCTTTACCCACTTTGAAGAAGGAGAAGTGTACCGTTGCTTATTCCATGTATGAGGCAGTTTAGCAAGATCTCCAATAATATCCATTATTCTTGGGAGCTCTTCTGGTTCGTTAAGAGGTATTGACAACTTTAGACCAGTTTCTACTGCTACCCAGAAGTACCTTGGTCTGTACGAAAATCCACCAACTTGTAGATTATTTTCTTTTATGTGGTAAAGATCGTATTTTTTACCTGATATCTCTTCTACCATGCTTCGGTACTTAAGCATAGCGTCTCTTCCTTGATTGTATGCCTGTTGTACACACTCGAAAACAATGGCGCGAGGCTTTACCCGTCCAGCGTACTTCATGAACGCCACGGTATGCTCGTGCGCCTTTGAGTCAGGTCCTCTATTAGCGGGACCAGACCAGACTGACCAACCAGAGCAAGGAGGACACCCGAGAACAATATCTGCTTTCTGTAAAGGCCACTCATTAGGATCTTCAGAAAAGTAACTTGACCAATTGTTTCCAAGAAGATGTCGATTATTTTGAGCTACAACATTTCCAAAGTCGAGAGTGCCTGTACGAAGCATCATCTCCATGTCATTTTGAACAAAGCCAAGACTCATGAAAGCGGCAAGACCGTTACAGTCTATGAAACTTAGCTTACTCAAAGAACACGCCTTTCGTATAGTACGTATTCTAACCCTATACTACTAACGCGCGGAATGAGTGGTAAACTAAGAAGAAATGTTGGCTTGTTTTTCTAAGAAGATCATGCCTACTTCGTATCCGCATCCGGCGTAGCCAGCTACATCTATCCAAGTGTCACCTTGGAACCCTGACTTAGAAGCGTATCGTGCTACCTTTAGTCCAATCATCATCATAGCTACATCTTCACTAGTGACAGCAGAACCGAGTATAACAGACCAAATCTTTGCTATTCGATCAAAGTTTTCTTCAGGGCCGCCGTACTGTATGTCTCTTTCACCAGAGATAATTTTTGCTGCTTCTCTTAAAGCTTCTACCCTGTACTTTACTGGTTCTTCAGATGACATCTTACTGTGCCTCTTCCATTTTTGCTCGTATTGTTACTTTAGCTACCATATCACTTTCTAACGTGCCATCTACATCGCTAACTTGTAGCTCGGTGTCGTACGGGAGATCTGCACTGTCATCATTAATGTATTTTTTCCATCTAGTGGTCGCATTAGACACTATTTCTTTTACATTTTTACCAGTTACAGTAAATTGCACTGTGGATCTCACTAGCTTATTCTTTTCTGTATTTGGTGAGGAGAGTAGTGCGAGCCGTCTAGTATTGGAAGTTTATCATCTGTAGATTTAACAATGATATCTCCAAAACGAACTCCTACAACTTTTCCACGTCTACCATTGTGAAGTACGCCAGTTGAACCGTCATACGCATCGTTCTTAACACGTACTTCATCACCAACACTTATAAACCCTGGTCTAGCGTCTTCCCATTTCTCATCTTTTTTCTCTGGAACAACTGAGTGAGTTAGCGCTAGTTGAGAGAATAAGTTAACTACTTCTTTTGCACCTTGCGGTGAAATATTTATTTTTTCCCATGTTTCTAGCAATTTAAGAAGAGCGTTGCCTACTCCAACTTTTACTCGTGCTTCTTGCATTTGAGAGCGCACCCACTCATAATTTACTTCAGGCATGTAAGTTATCCTTCTTTCTTCTCTGGAGCGCATTTAGCGCATAAATCGCTTTCTGTGCCCACGCCAATATCATCTATAGCGCGCGTGCACATGCGACATTTTACTCCTACTTCTTTTACTTTGTACCCATCTAGTTGACGTTTTCTATTTTTTTCCATTTTTTCTACGTAAAATGCGTCTAGTACTTCGTCTGTTCCTCCGGCCGCAACGATGATATTTGCAACAAAATGAAGAACATCAACAGCTTCTTTTATAATTTCTTCTCTATCAGCATACGGATCGTCATGCTGCCATGGCTTCCATGAGATTGCTTGACGCATCTCTGCCAGCTCATCGTCAATGGCTAGCATATTCCAGCGCATGTACTCGACTAAGTTTCTTATATTTTCAGGCGTGTCACCTTCTAGTTTTTCATAGTCAATTCGATACACGCTTTTTTGTAGATCTTTTGTTTTTTCTAACCATGTATTAAAAAGTATTCCCATGCTATTTTGTTCCTTTCTTACTATATAAGCCAAGAGCGTTATGCAGTTCTACTGCAGCATCTCTTCTTGATGGCATACTTTTTACGTATGCTTCTCTCTGCTGGTACGCAAGTGCTACTCTATCTTCTTCAGAAAGATCTTCTATTCTTGCTGCAAGATACATCCACGAGTCTCCTAGTACACTGCTTTCTTGCCAATTGGTAGCAATAGGAGTAAGAGAATTAAGACACTGCGGTATTCTGTAACTCCACCATGTTCCGTTTTGATGAGGAGTAATAAGTGCGCCTATTCCACTCGCTATTTGCGCAAGCACTTGCGCGTCAGTCCAGCCCTTGTGCCATTTCATTGGCACAGTAGGATTCGCTAATGTTGCTGCAGTAGACTTTATCCATGGAGTAGAATAGTTTTCTACTACCCATTTTTCTCTTCTTTCTATCTCTATAACATCTTGATTAGATAGTAAATACGAGTCAATATTTACAGCCATAAGTGAATCTCTAGCTAGTTCTGGTAATTGTTTTTTAACAGATTCTATGTCACCCCATGGAAGAGAAGGGTACAGCGTTACTGGCCATTTCTCGGTTATTAAGTAATCTATAACATCTATGAGACTGTCTAACACAGTTGGCTGCGTCGCGTAAGAAAAGCTTTTTCTGTACGAATAGAAAGGCTTAGTTAAATTGTCTGGAGTTTTGCTTATTGCTTTTAAGCTAGAAGTAATGCGCGTAGGCTCTGGAGCGTCAATAAGTAGCCTAAGTTTTGGAGACTTTAGCATAACGTCAATTACGCTAAGAGCTCCATACACTCTGTTAGCGCTTAAGCTAGTTAAAGGGCTTATGCCTACTAGTACAGAATCGTATTCTTCTAAGTCTTTACTATTCCATGAAACGTCTGGGTCTTCTTGAATTACTATGTGTCCTTGTTCCTCGAGAACTTTAACTATTGCACCCGCAAAAGAAAGAGACCTGGTATTCGCGTCCTTAGACGTATGAGGCGCTGACATCCCAGTGACTAGTACTTTACTCATGCGACAGTCCCGTCTGCGTTTAGCTCTAATCCTTTATCTTCTAGTGCTGCGCGTTGAACAATACGATTGCAGTGCTCTACAAAACTTTCATAGGTTGGTATGTATTTTGAAAGCGCCGCGCGTTGAGCCATTGCAGCTTCGTGTAACTGCGTCTCATTCATCTTCTCTACATCTGATATTGTAAGTTTATATGAGTCTCCTAGAGGATCTCCTTCGCCTTTATCAGTAACAAGAACAGAACCAACATGAGCAGCGTATAAAAATCTGCTGCGCCACCAGCCTGAACCCGCGTGAGGATACGGTGGCGAAAGAATTCCCCAGTGTCTATTGTAGAACTCAAGAACGTCTTGCTCCGTATCAAATCGCTGTCCACCGAGCTTTTTAATAAGCTTTCTACTTCCAACTATTTCAACTGGCCAATTAAAGTTTTTCTTTTCTAGCCAAGTATCATGTGGCATTAGCGCTCCAAGCACCCATGCTTTCTTTTTAGCGTCTGGCGCATTTTCTATTACTGCCTGAAGAGAAGGAATAACAGTTGGCGTTGGGTCAAGAGCTTCTATAGGTCCAACTTCTTTTGGCATACGTTTACGCACTACTGATCTGTCACCAAACGAGTACATAGGGCACACAGGCACCATACCAGCTTCCCAGCGGGCAGCAAGGAGATCTATTGCAGACTGCACTAAGCGTTTTTCATAAGGTTTTACATTTTCGTCGTTGTCCATCATGTAGTAACGTTCTATGTAACACTTTTTAGCAGCGTCAGGGTTGAGCTCTCTAACACGTTCTAGTGCTGCTTCTATATCTTCTCTGCTAAAGTACGTAGCACCTTCGTCACCGCGATGGTCTGTTCCAACAAGTAAATGTTTGTAAAGCATTGCTGGTTTTCTCATAAGAGCACGCGCACCATTGAATACAGTATTAAATTGCCAGTCGTCAAAAAATCCTACGCAAGGTATACCAGACGACAGCGCATAAAGCGCTCCCATAGCTCCTTGTCGGCCATTTAAAGAATTTAGTGGAGCAAGATTTATCCATAAAACATCATAAGAAGATAGATCTTCACCTGGAGTAATTTTTCTCCAGTCTACTTCATGCCCTGATTCACGTAGTGCTTTAACGATAGATGCTGGCACATCTATCTTTTGTATAGTGCGTCTTTCAGTGTTTATTTGTAAAGCAGTAAACCCACTCATAAGAATTTTCACTTACTACCTTCTTTCTTCTTTAAGTTGATCTGGAACGCCATCTGTCACTACAACAGATGACGAACCAGACTAACTCAATGAGTTATTTAGAACGGTGATGCTGGAGGAGCTGCAAGTGCCGGTTCCTCAGCGCGTGCAGGCGCTGGTGCAGGCGCTGGTGCAGGCGCTGGTGCAGGCGCTGGTGCAGGCGCTGGTGCAGGCGCTGCAAAAGAATCAGCTGCAGACGCTGCCCCTGCTGGAAAATACATTTTAATTTCGTTCTTCTTTTGTCCTTGCCATACACGAGATCCAATTTGTGCGCGAAAGGAGCGTCCTTGCATTGCCTGCTCTATTTGAGCGTTAGATGGGCTTGACGCAAAGAAGTCACGTCCTAAGCCTAAAGCACCCATCTTACGGAAAAACATTCCAAGAGCAGAAGAGTTATCTGGAGTAACAACAAGGTTATCCCAGACCAGACGCTTAGAATGTGCTCCATTTTGCACTTGTGCCTTTACAGCAAACATTGTCTTACCAGATTGCGAAACCTTTGCAACAGCTTCAACAATCGTAAGATCATAGTCGCCATCTGGCAGTGGTTCGAAACTAGTGCCTTCTCCAGCGTCTTTTACAAGATCGCCCCAATTAAGTGTACTCACTATGTATACCTTTCTCTATTGTTATTTCTTGTTTTTAACTTCGGGTTTAGGGCCAAAAACCATATCAAGCATGCGCTCTATTCCTAGATCTTCTTGCTCGACTATTTTTCCAAGTCTTCCTTGCACGCGTTCTCCAGCTTCGTATTCTGCAGTGCGTTCTACATACATACGACGAACTTTGTACGGAGGATGAAGAGGATCAGGGTTAGGCATCTGCTCTACAGTTATTGCTCCTAAAATGTCGTAAAAATAAGGAGCTTGAATTGCGAGCTGTCCTTGTAGATACGGGCGCGAACGGCCATCTCCACTCGGACGTGCCATAGCAGTTAGTACAACGGCTTCTAACGGCTGTGTAGGGTGCATTGTAAGGTCACGTAGATCACGCAATAGCGCTCCCATGTGACGAAGCAACTCGCCCCATTGCTGCATTTTCATTTGCTCAGTACCAGCAATTGAATCCATGCACTTCACTTGAAGTTCAGAGATAGAATCGATGATAAGAGATTTGAACTGGTGTTTTCCAGTTTGCAACCATTGGAACGTTTTAAGAACTACATCGTAGTCGCGAACGTTTACGACTACAGTGTCCCAAGTGCCATCAGCAACTGGCGGTTCTTCTCTAATTGGGTCCCAGTACTTAACTGTGATAGGCAAAAACCTATGCCCACCCTCAACGTCAAGCATGAGACGTGGATACGGTGCGGTGACTGCAAATGTTGACTTACCAACCTTTGATTCGCCATACACCATGATTGTCAACGAACGTTGTACGTCAGACATCACTTATTCCTTTCATCTCTTTTTGCAGTTTGTAGTATCTGTTTAACATTATTCAGTACCACCTTTTTTCTCTTCGTTCCCGTAGTAAGCATACGGATCTGCAGATTCAAAAGCGTCTTCAATTGCTGCCTCTGCCGCACTTCCATCGTCAAACATTGGACATATAGAGAAAAATTGGCATTTCCATTTGCAGTCTCTGCTAGGTCTAGGGTAGACTACAAAGCGATGATCAGAGCCTTTGTCTAGCATCTCCCTAGAGTTTAGCATGTCTGCAAGAGTACCGTGAATTCTTTGCCAGAATGAGCGAAGCGCAAATACGTTATGACGTACTTCCATTTGCTCGTAGAAAGGAGGTCTAGCATTAGCAGACCTTTTTACTTTCTTAAGCATAGTGAATATGCCGCCTTCTGATCTTTCGCCTTCTTTATTTTGTGCAGTCTCCAGCATCATGTACGTAAGAATCTGTTCGTTCATGTGCGCCATTGAAGTAAAATCAGTGAATGATCCACCGACAGTCTTAAAGTCTCTAAACATACGCACGCCATCACCTTTTCGACGGACACGCATATCTATCTTACCTTGTAGCTCTACTTTTCCATCGAGTAGTGGCATTGAAATAACTTCTTCTGTTGAAATCATTTCTAATTCTGCATCAATTCCATTTTCTTCTACCCACTGAAGGTATCCTTCAAGCATTATGCGTCCAAGCTCTGCTTCAGAGTCAAGATCGTAAGTATCACGATTTTCTAATTCAAGAGTAGCGTGATCTTGGCGTATCAATTGCGCGTGTGCTTCTAAAAGAGGTATTTCCTTAGAGTAATACATATCAAGAGCTTCGTGAATTCTAGAACCTAAAGCAAGAGCGCCAGTCATTTGTTTGCTTTTTGGCTGTAAACGGCGATAGTAACTTAACCACCATTTTCTCTTACAGTCCTTGTAAGTTTGAATTTCTGAATTTGATATTCTAAGTGGTTCTATCATAGTTTTCCTGCCTTATCGTCTTTTAGAAGTAAGATAAGTTTATCCTTATCTTTAACTATTTGTTCAAAGTTATCAGCCTTAGTTTCAAGGACCTGAATTACGCGTTCTTCAATAGTTCCTTCAGTAACGTAGTCAGTGATCATAACTGAATCGTGTATCTCTGACCCAATACGGTGAACACGATCTAATGCTTGCTTGTAATCTACTAGTGACCATGGACGTTGTAGCATGACAAGACGGCGAGCAGCAGTGAGCGTCACTCCGACACCACCAGCTTGCGCAGTAAACAGAATCCATTTAATTCTGCCAGACTGAAAATCGTCAATTGCTTGTTGACGTTCGTCTTCATCTTGAGCCCCAGTGATTAATCCATGTTCTATTTTTGCTTTAGTTAGCTCCTCGCTTAAAAGTTCAATAAGTTGTCGAGAAACTGCGCATACTGCGACAGAGTCATTTCCAAAGTCTCCGTTAGATATATCGTTCATTAGAGCGTCAACTTTGCATGATGGGCCAGAAAGTATTGCGCGCATTTCACCGGTGTCTTCATTTACGTCCATTGTTGCGTACGAACTGGCGAATTGAAGAAGTCTTATCGTTTGCGTTAATGCACTTGGTGCTGTTAGTGCATCTCCAGATTCTAGTTCTGCTATCATAGTGTCGCGCATTTGCTTATAAGCTTTTTCTTGTTTTGTAGACATTTCAGTATCTCTACGCTCAAATAGCATTTCTGGTAGCCAAGGAAGCACACGAGCTTTTAGCATGCGCCTCATTCTAGGATTTACAGTTGCATAGAATTCTTCTTCCATGTGCGGTTTTACGCCAAGAACCATCATGCCACCAAAAGCATTTAGCATTACATTTACCATACGGTCAACCCAACGTGTCTTGCTTGGCCACTCTTCAGGTGACAACCAGTGAAGGATTGACCATAGATCTAGCACGTTGTTTGCGATAGGTGTTCCCGTTAACGCGAAGCGAATATCTGCATCACCTGTTGCAGCCCATAGGGCACGAGATTGCTTAGACTTGGGCTCCTTCGAGCGATGGATTTCGTCTGCAACTACAGACTTAAAATCAATCATGTTGAGTTCTCGCTTATGAACCTCGCAGCGATTTTCTGTAACTTTGTCGTCATGGCCGCCGCACTCTATACATCTAGCTAATGCAATAGAGCCGTATGGAGAAAGTCTAGAATGTGCGCGTAGAGATTCCCAGTTTATGGCGAATACTTGCGAGTCTTCTTCAAACTGCTTGCGCCTTTGCCCAGCGGATCCTTTTATTACTGTCACGTTTACTTCAGGCCACCACATGGCGAATTCACGTTTCCAGTTTTTCTTAAGAGTATTAGGGCAAACGATTAGCGCAGGAAAAACTTCTTCGCCTTTATCTTGAAGTTCTTTTAGCGCTCTAATTGCCTGTGCAGTTTTACCTAATCCAGGTTCATCTGCTAGTAGAGCTCGTCTTGCTACTGATAGAAATTTTACTCCAGCGCGTTGGTGTGGGTACAGGTCTTCATTGCCCTCATCAAGGGTTTCTATGTCACGAAGCGCATTGGCTGGGGTAATACGCGTAGTTACTTCATTAGTTGCCCAGTCAGTCAATCTAGGGCCAATTTCAAGGCTTGTCTTAAACGTAGAACGAAGTGCTAGGCACGTTGCCCAAGACGTAGGTACGCTCCATACTTGTGTTTTTGTATCCCACTTTGCGCCAGGTATGCTTTTACATAATTCCTTAAAACGCCACTCGGCGTTGATTATTATGTGCTTGCTCGATTCGTCGAGTTCGACTAAAACGTTCACAGCAAGACGTCCTTTCGTCGTTATTTTGCCATACTAACAGGAAACTGCAGAAAAGTAATTTTATTTTGACTTAGTATGTAGTTTTTTTACTGAAGCAGCCTCTTTGGTGACCAACCTAGCTTTATCGCCCTAAGTAGTCCATGCCGTATCGCGTCAAGAGCGTGACCTTCTCCGCCAACAAACCAGTAGTCTAATTTCTTTAATGCAGGGTTAGGGAACATTTTCTTAGCGTCTGCAGGAGACTGAAAAGTAAGTGAATCAGGATCTAAATCGCCATCTAACATAAGATGCTTAAGTATCCCGATCTGCTCTAAAGAGTACGGTGCCTGCGTGTTACGAACAGTTTGCGCGTTGATAATAAATCTCTCGCACACAACATCAAGATGAATATTATTGTTACGAGCATGTTCAATTGCATCACGAATAGGCTTAGCGTACTCACGCATTTGATATTCACCAGACCATAGAAGTTTAGGTTCTTCACCGCGCTCTAATTCTATAAGCGCAATTCCGCTAGCCTTACCTGGGTCTACAGATAAAATAAACTTCATCGGTACTTATCTCCCCACGTCTCCATTGGTCCGTCAATCCCAGCAGTAAGTGGGACAGCCCAGCCTTCTGTAGTTGTCATACACTCTTTAACAGTCTGCATAATTTCTATAGCGTCTTTTCTCGGAGCATTAAGAACAATTTCATCATGCACTGGCACAATTAAAAGTTCTGTTAAATCTGCTTGATCTAACTTAACAAGATTAGACTTAAAAATTTCAGCCGCGCCTCCTTGAATTAGGTAGTTAACAAGAGTGTAAGCGCGATCTTCATCACAAGGAAGACGCCTACCAGTCCAAGTATACACGTAACCTTGGCCTTCAGCTCGTAAACGACGCATACCAGCATCTTCTATTTGCTTTTGAAATAGCGCCATTCCAGGAAAACGAGTATCAAACGCATCTGACACAGAGCGCATCTGCGGCTCAGCAACACCAGCAGTTAGCGCTTGTTTTGCTACGCCAGCTCCGTAAAGACGACCATACACTGTTCCTTTAATAAGATTTCTTCTTTTATCAGAACGCTGCATGCTTGGATCATTATAGATCTCGCGACCAATTTCAGTGAAAGGATCTGACCCCGTTGCGTCAGCTCGATTAAATAGAGTAATAAGATTTGGATCACTAGATAGACTAGCAAACATTCTAAATTCTACTTGGTCAAGGTCGGACGTAATAATTACGTGATCCTCGTCTTTAGGAATAAACGCAGTCCGTACAGTATCATCGCCTTTAGGCAGTGTTTGAAGAGCTGGATTTTGTATAGACATACGGCTTGTGCGTGCACCTAGTGTTTTTACTGAAGGATGCACAAAACCATTAACGTTGTCATTGATAAAGTTGGCAAAATACGTATTAGCTAGCTTATCAGCCTTACGCTGCTTTAGAACAGTTTCTGCTAGCATTTTTACTTCATGATTTCCTTGAATAGAAAGAAGTTTTAACTGATCTTTACTTGCTGATTTCTGTCCAGAAGGAGTGTATTCGTCAATATCCGCACCTAGGCTTTCAAATAGACGAACAAGTTGTACGTTGCTTGTTATCGAAACTCCACCGTATTTTTGTCGTGACCACTCCTTAACTTGTTCAGTGTAGGCAGTTAGCTCATCAAATTTCTTTTTAGAGTAGTCGAGATCTATTCTAGCTCCGTTTATTTCCATACGCGTAACAATTCGTCTAGCTGCCATTTCAAGTTCGTACGCTTTGTTATACGGACCTTCAGGACCACATTTTTTATAGAACATTTCCCATATTCTCATAGTAAGAACGCAGTCAAGTGCACCATAAGCCCAATAAGGTTCAAAGTTAGTTGGAACAGTTCCCCATGTCCAACCATTTTTAGCAAGTTCAGTATCAAGAGTTTCTTGAAGCGCTACAGCACGACTATCAACATGCAAAGCAGCAAGACGCTTAAGCGCTCCAGAGCCAAGTGGATCTATGATGTGTGCCATAATCATTGTGTCGTGCGCCCTGTGCCAAGGAATTTTCCAACGAGAATGAACGTCAAACCATCGTGCTTCAAATGCAATGTTATGACAAACTATTGGACCATCGAACTTGTCCATTGCTTCATAGAAAACACCAGCCCACTCTGACCAAGACATTGCCCAAGATTGTTTACCGTCTCCTACTTGTACAAGACGTAGTTGACCATGCCAAGGAGAAAGAGCATCAGCACGATCTCTGCCAGGAAGCTCTCCAGTTTCTGTGTCAATTGCAATAGCATTATATGGACGACGTTCTCCTAGCCACGATATAAAGTCACGCGCCTTATCAGCACTGTCGACTAAATGTAACTGAATCTCACCTAATCCTTCATTTGGCATAGTTGTCCTCTACTATAGTTACGTCTATGCCACAGTTTTTAAAGTAGTCAATTGTGAGCTCTGGTCTCCTGTACGAAGCAGTTCCACTAATTTTTGTAACCACTCTTTTTATACCTGAGTTAGAAACTAGTTTAGCGCATTGAAAACATGGTACATCTGTAATATAAATAGTTCCGCCTTCTATACGAGATCTATCAACGTAGAGAAGCGCGTTTGCCTCTGAGTGTATCGAAGGGCACGAGTCATACGTGTTATCAAGAGGAACAACCCCTTGCGCACGCGGGCACCAGTTTACGCAGTCTCCTTCAACTGGCAAACAAGCAGCAGGTCCATTGTAGCCAGTAGAGCTAACTCTTTGATCCTTAGAAACTATCACCGCACCGATTTGTGCACGACTACAGCGCGAACGAGCTGCAATAGACTCAGCTACTTGCATCCACACTTCATCCCAAGATGGTCTACTCATGAAAATCATCCGGGCCATACGCCATAGAAGCAACTACTACCTTAGAAATAATTGTCAAGCTTTCCTTGCGTGAAAAACCAGACTTGCAGAGCTCAACGTACATCTCGTGCAGTTGCACAGTAGCGTCACGAAGAGGACTAGTATACTCTTTTGCTTCTTCGTTATCTTTATTTTCCATTTTTTGCCTCGTTCTTAGCAATAGCGTTCTGCATCGCAAGAGCGTACCATCGCGTATCGCTATCAATAAACGTAAGATACTCTCCGTCCTTTTTCGAAAAGGACAGTGCTTCTCTAGCTTTTATTTCTACTTCTTTCCACGTAGATCCAGTAAGAGAAGGTATATTCTCGTATTTATCAGTGTGCGCTAACTTAGTTGCAGATTGATAGTGCTGTTCGTATATATGAAGTGACCCTACGTGATGAGTGTACTTACCAGGTTCTATTCCTAGAACAGAAGCCATAGCTATTTGTACGCGAGTAAATTGAAAGAAATCGTATGCTGCTCCAAGCCATACATCATTAGAGCGCATGTAAACACTCATATTTAATTTATTGTCGCGTATTCTAAACTGATGAAGTATTGTGCACGGGTAATCACGCTTTTTAGCAAGAAGATCAAGCTCAGGGTTCCATATAGTAACTACGCCTTGGCGTGAGTCTGGATCGTCTTTTAGACGAGAGATTATTTCGTTGTACTGTCCCTTAGTTCTTAAACCATACGCGCCATGAAACAGTCCATTGTCCTCAGTGTAGTTCTTAAACTGTGGTCCTATAGCAATAACAAGACTAGGTTCGCTAACTCCACCAATAAGCTGACAAGCTTCAACTGCACCAATACCAGCAACTGTGCCTCTGCCAACGCCTAAAGGTAGAGTATTAAACACGTCTGCTATGCGAATAACAGCATCTTCTATTTCTAATGTCTTCATTCCACGAGGAGCTACTTCTACTCCATTATTTAGAACGTGTTTTACAAGATCGACGTAACCATTGACCCCGTCTTGTATATCTATTATCGCAGTATCCATTTGTCTCCTTCTACACTATTGTCGCTAGACGCGTTTCTTTCTATAGCACGACCATATTCTTCTATATCCTTATGGTGAAATCTTTTCACATATTGCGGGTGAGGTAAGACTGCGCACGGTTTAACTTTATGAGCAAGAAGAGTCTTCTCAGCAAGTCTACCAAGCGCAATAACTTTTGGTCGGCCAAGACACGTCCATAACTCGTCAAATGGTTGTTGCGTGTCGTTAACGTTTACTATTCCGATGTTCTTCCAAAAGGCACTTGGAAGCGAATTTAATAAAAATTCACCAGAATTGTTGTCAACAGGCATGAACGGCAGAATAGTTTCTTCTCCATGTTTTTTAGTAATGTTTCTTCTATCTCCAACCAGGATAGTCGACGGAGTAAGCGATCCTATATATTCAGGGAACAGATCCATTCTTTTTTCTTTTACAATAGTGGCTTTTCTTTCTGCAATATCAACAATACTTTTAGCAATACTTGGTATCTGATCAATGCTATCTTTTTCAGGTTGTATTTTCTCTGTAGAGCACGATACTTCACCAGCAATCATGTACTGGTCTAGTATCTCTTTTAACTCGTAAGATGCTACAAAATCGTCACCGCGAAACTGCAAACGTTCTTGAATCACTTCTAAGGGCTGATAAAGCCAGAACTGTGAAATACCTCGGGATTGCAAAAAGAGTTCAACCCAGCGCCACCCAGCCTTTCCTAATAGACCGTAGCCGTCCTTGTCAGTATGTGAGCGTTTTAGTGGCGCATACGTAATTTCACCCCAGTGCCACCTGTCTGATATTGCGTGCTCTTTTGTCCAATTGTCTTTTTCAATAGAAAGAACATAGTCGTTTAGCACCCATCGACGCGTTTCTTCTAAGGGACGTCCTTTATGAAATGACTGAACGCTACTTAAAGGGTACCGTAGTGATATTTCGTCTTTTATTGCAGATATTAAAGACGTCTTGCCGCTGGCGTCTGTGCCTTCAATAACAACAAACATACTAGTATCGTCCTTCGTCTCTTTGTACCTATTATTTTATTATATAACAAAAAGCAAGTTTAGGGAATAAGCTCTATTCTATAGACAGATTCTATTCCTTTATCCTCATCGGCAGCAACTTCAAGAAGACGGTCTGCTACTTTAGTTAGATAGCGAGCTCCCCCTTGATCGTATTTGTACAAGGCGTCTAAGACAGCGTTAGGGTCATCACTTACTTGTGCCCAGTGACGATACTTTTCTGGGAAAACAAGAACAGCGCTTTTAGAAGGCTCGCACTCTTCGCAAGGGATAGCGTCTTTGCTTAGTATTGAAGCATTTACTTCACTTAAGCCATACCTTTTAACTAAAGGACAAGCTGCTCCGTGAAATATCAGTGATACGCCTATTCTGGACAATATATAAGAGCCATTGTCAGTTTTATACAGTGAAAATTCTATCCAACGATTAGAACCACGGCGCCAGGAAGACGACTCACTTAGGAGCTTGCCACTAAACTTTAAAGTTCTAGTGTTATCTTTAACTTCAAACAAGAGATAGTCTCCTCAGCGTCGTTGCGTTTTTATACGTGTCGTATATTATCACTTTTTTGCTACAACGTGTCGGTATCTGCGGTAGTATTTACCGCTTCATCTATCTTCATCATCTGCGTTAAGTCTGCCCGTAATGAGGCTATTTGAACCTCGTAGTTAGCAGTGATCTCTCCTATGCGCTGTTGAAGAGCTAGTAACATGAGCTCTTGCTTAGTGTTTTCCATCTCTGTGTCATCCGTTCTAGATTAGTAGTTATTGCTTAGTTTTGCAGATTACTCTGCGTTTACTGCTGTTCTTTGAGCGCTAAGAGCTGCTAACTGAGCGTCACAATCAGCAATCTGTGCTGTGGCACGAGCAATAGCGTTTGGTTCAGCGGTTTCTAATGCTTCTTGTTCAAGAATTATTAACTGAGAAGTGTACCTAGAAATTTCGATCTGTCTTACGTGTGAGTCTATTAATGCTAGCTTGTCTTCTTTACTGATACTATAATCATGGACTGTCATTTTTTCTCCTGTATCTTTATAATAGATCTATAATGTTAAAGTTATTATTACTATATCATACATCTTGTGGAATCTCACGTCTTTCATGCTCTTCTAAAAATACTTCAGTAGGCAGACCATGACCTAAAGCTTCACCGCTAGACGGTAGCAGTGCCAGAGAAATTTCTGCATCCAGCATAGGATCATTGTTTATAAGACGCACACTTTTACTAATATCATAGACATTTACGTGCTCCTCTTCTAATATCTTTTCTAGTTCATTATTGAGAGTGTCTACTCTATCCTCAAAGCTAGTTATAAGACTTAGAGCCCTCGCCGTGTCCGTGCGGTTAGCGATCAATTCGGTAATTATAGACTTTTTATACTCTAGAAGATTTATACGAAAAAGTATAGCTTTGACTCTGTCTTCATTATTCATATATAGCATCCTCCTTATTTATTTTAGTAATTACTTCTATTAGCGCTATATAACAATTGGATTAGAACCACTAGCCCAAGTGTAGGCAGCGGAAAATGTTCCCAATCCGTAGTTAAAATTGTATACGTTCAAGTAAGCGTAGTATGACCCTGAAGGGTACGAGCTGAGATCCCAAGCGTATTTTAATGAGTTAGATGGGTTATTTGGGTATCCAGTTAAATTACTCGTAACTGTATAAACATATGGAAGAAAATATTGATAGTAAGTATTCTGATATACCCCGCCAACATAGCGGTCTAACGCTATAACTATATAATGAGTATTAGTGTACGTATCAGCTATTTTCCACATATAAAGCGTATTACTACTATATTGTAGATAGAAATCTGTAACAGTAAATGTAGGAGCTACAGGATCTGCAGCAGCATACTCAAAACCATTCTGATAATCTGAAGAGATAACACCGTTGTTATAACCGTAAATATAAGCAGACACCCAAGAAGCTTTTGTAACGTCCGTTTGAGTCATAGTCACTGTCGTAGCAGAAGCAGATACTGCAGTGTTAGTATTACTTACGGTAAAGACGCCATTTCCACCGTAGACTGCTGGAATAAATCTACTAAAGTACCCCTGCCAGTATGGAGGACGATTACTTGCTCTAGTAATATTCCATATAATATACGCAGTACTTCTGGTGTTAACAGCAATACTAGTAGGTCCATAAAGATTATTGATACTTCCGCTCGTTGCATTTGCAATTGCGCCGTACCCTGCGTCGCCAGGAAATACTGCGTCAAGTGTGCTATCATTTGCCACAATAGTTGATAAATACAAAGGTGATCCGTAGTTAGAGTCATTTGGTATTTGGTAACTATAAAATGATGGAACTGATTCCGCCCTTGTAGTAAAATTGTACTGTCCGAAGCCGCTAGAAATAAGATAATCTTGCCCGGAGTCAACAAGAAAGTCTATAAGACGAACCGCAAGAACCGCTGAGCCGTCACCGTTAACCGTCCATGAACCCGGGGTAAGTGCGTAAATATCGCCCTCCCACGGGGAAGAAGAAGTACCATACCCAGAAACTTTAACAAAACTTGGAGAAGTAGTATTTACCGCACTTTTTGTGTTTAAAGAAACATTTCCACCACCAGACTGCTCTAGCGCAAGATTGTAGAAAGTATACGTATTACCAGCTATAGCACCATTATAAGGTGTTATAGAAAAAGAATAAATTTGATCTTTTAGATTATAGTTCCCACCAATACTAGTAAAAGAGTAAGAACTAACTGCACCTAAAGAGACAGTAGCAAAACTGCCACCAACACTTTGATAAAGAGATAAGCTATACCCGGTAGTGTTTGCTCCAGGGGTCCAAGACAATGTAATAGTATACGGAGTAGATCTAGTCTTATATGTGGCAGTACAACCAGAGGCGTAGTTTTGAGTAGGTATAGAGCCCCACGTACCTGAAGGATTGTATATATAAAATGTAGATCTATCTTGACCTCTAATTGTTACGTACGTTCCATTAACAATACTTTGTGAGCCTGTTGCTCCAGATATTGTTACAATACTTCCATCTTTTACAAAATCATCAGTACTCACTAAGACTAAAGCGTAGTTGGCACCAGCATTATATATAGTAGACACGTTAGTAGAAGAACCACTACTCTGGGAGGCACTTAAATAAGAATACCCGTTTGTAACATCACCTGGAGGAGAAAGCGTAGTAGACGAGACAGTACTAGAATTACCATAATAACCTTTAGAAGAAGAACTATTTATACGAACACCAGTATACGGAGTTAATCTAAAATCATAGGAAGTTCCAGAAGACAGGCCAGAGACGGTAGTAAACCCAACACCGGTCTCATTTATGTGATCATAGGTAGTGTATGACCCAGAAATTGAAAGTTTATACTCTACTTTGTAACTTGATGTATACGCGCCTGGTGTCCAAAATAGATAGACAAAAGTAGTATCTGGAGAGGTAAAAAGACCTGAAATGTTTCTTGCTGCGTTTATTGTTACGTTAGTTGCGCTAGTTGATGTTGTTTGAGTAGAGTACGTGGTGTTAAAGCCAGTAACACGAAAACGATATAAGTTATCAACATTAGCAGTAACATCGGCTTGAGTCACAACATAGGATGCTGTGTTACTGGTGACAGGATTAGATATTGCACCTGTGCTAAGAAGAGACCATGACACGCCGTTGTTAGACGACACATCGAAAAAATAAGTAAGATAGGTAGCATTAAGCCATGGATAATTTATCCCAGTAAGCGTGACAATGCCAGTAGACGCATTAGTAGAAGAAGTTATATCAACTTGGAACGTTGTTGAAGGTGATAACGTACCTGGAAAGAAGTTTTTCCATACACCACCAACTCTCACGTGGCCAGCAGAAACTGTTTTCCACACACCACCAACTCTCACATGCATAGCAGAAACTGTTTTCCACACACCACCAACTCTAGAGCTAATTGTCATCTGTACTTATGTCCTATTCTTTACGGTGTGTACTGTAGTAAAATCTCTCCGTCAACAATGCCGTCGCTGTGCGTTGAAAAACCAGACGTGCTTACTGATGAAGGTATAACGTAAGTATTTCTAATACTTTTAACAGCGTACACCGTGCTGCTAAGCGTGAAATGATTACCAACTTGTCCTTGAATATGCACAGCGTGCTTGGCTGCTCCTTCTCCAGTGCCAGTGTCATCTGCAGCTGCTCTGCCATACTCAAAAAGATTATTTGTAAGAATTACTCCAGGAGGGCGGTAAAAACCAGGTATTGTAGCTGGAACTATTTCATAACTTTGAAAATACTGGTCAGGGCCACAAGGAAAACTACTGAAAGAAGCACCAGTTTTTTCAGTACGTTGTCTTATGTATCCATTAGTACTTCCAGAAATAAAAGTTCCATCATTTTCTACAGCGCGATAATAGATGTCAGTCTGGGCAGCGAGTATTTGTGTAGCGCCAGATCCAGTTATAAGATTAGACCAGTCAAATCGTAGACTATCGTTAAGAAAGTACAAAGCTCCTGTAGAAGTACTAAAGTTAACTAGTTTTTTGTCGGCTCCCGAGCTGTATTCAAAGATTTGAAAAGAAGACGATGTAATAGAAATGCGACTTGCAGAAGTACTTGAAGTACTTTTAATAGTTGCACCTGTAAGAGTGAGGTTTCCTGACATATCAGCGTAAAATGACTTAGTACTAGCTCCAGAGTAAATACTTAACCCACCATCCCAGCTGTATCCGCCAGAACTACCAGCCGCAGGGGCAAGAATAATTCTTGCTGAACTGTTACTTGCACCAGCCTGTATGTATTGACCAGCTGCAATATTTCCAGCAAGAAGTTTAGTTACACTAATATTTGCAAACGCTCCGTCACCTAGAGGAGCATCAGACCAAGCAGTCCCATTCCATTTTGACAGTTTATAGTCTGCACTAGTATCAAACCAAGTATCACCAGTAACTAACGCGTAACCGTTAATAGGACTAGTAGGGGCTGTTGTTTGATAAAAAATCCTATTTCTACCGCCAGCAGAAGCAATAGCCGCAGTCGCGTCATATTGTGCATTTTCTGCTGCTTCCTGCGCAACAGGATCTGCAAAGTTAACAAAATCTCCAGTATCTTCATTCCATACTTTAGTACTACCATCACCTGGATTTGTCACAGTTGCTCCAGCTTTTAGAAGCGCTGCTTCAGGGTCTGTTGCGCTAACATAGTTTACACCAAAACCAGCTTCCTTAGGTGTAACTGCGCTATCCGCGATAGTCTTCGTTACAACAGCTCTATAACCAAGTTTCTTAGACGTGACAACGTTATTCTTTAGACGAAGAGCACCTGGTCGCGTTTCAACACGACGAAGTCTATCCTCTATACTTACAATTACTTTACCAACACTTTTTCGTCTACGACGTCTACTGGCCAACTCTGTCAACCTCCGCTTCTGCTACTAGCGTTAACTCGACTTCTTCTGGAAAACTAGGAGAATCAGGTACATTTACTCTGTAACCTTCGATTTTACGAACAATAACAGTGTCGCGAACTTCAAGATCACTTGCAAGGCGCATGCGAATAAATTCATCATCCACTGCTATAGAACACCAATCTCCTGGACTATACTCTCCAACCTTAGGCGAAAGTGATCCATTTACTTTTACTTTAATATCAGAAATAGGTGGACGTGACTCAATAAGATACCTTTTTGCGTGATAATACAGTAAATCTTCATCATATATGTCGTTTTTATTTTCTTCTTTATCTAAAAGAGGCCAACCAAGAGACAATAAGTCTGTCGCAGTCGCAGCAGCGTAAGGCTGACTAACATCGTTACCTTGCTCAGGGATGTTACCAGTAACAAAAAATCTAGTAGCAGAATCTTCAGCAGATTCTTCCATGTTAACATCTATGATACTACCAGGGTACTCAAAAACTAGTTGATCAGCGCCATAACGACTCGGTGGAGAAACTTCTCCTGCAGCCGGAGGACTAGGGAAGTCAATAGGTATAAGAACAAAAGTACGAGTAAACACTGGAGCAGCGCCAACATACTCGATAGCGCAATCAATGCGATACTCAAAACCCTTTACTGTATCAGAATAATCGTCTAGCTCTGAACCAACAGATTTTATTTCAAATCCACGATAATTCTTATTAGGTATACTTTTTCCACTATATTCTTCTGTGGAGTAAACCATGCCTATATCAGCATTAGAAGGGAATGATCCACCAGACAAAACTACAACAGTAGCGTTCTTAGCATAGCTACCAGAAACAGTAACTTCAGCCATATCGCTATCAGTAACGTACACTGTAAACGTTGTAGAAGTAGCTGAAACAACTTCCTTAATTCCGTTAAACACGCTGGAGTACACGTTAATAACAGCGTTACCACCTGAAACAACAGTACTAGCAACGTCGGGTGCTTCTAGATCATAGGATATCGTATTTGTAGTAACTTCCTTAGCAGAAGGGTAGATTCCGTTAAACGTAGCATCTACTCCTGTAACAGTTAGACTGTCTTCGATATTTGCTCCATGAGCTGCAGATGTAGTAATAGTTGCTACGTTATCTACAAGTTTCTTATTTATAACGCTAACTGATGCACCATCTACACCAGATATAGTTACAACATCGCCAGCAACAAGCCCGTGCGCAGCCGATGTAGTAATTGTCCCAACAAAATCTACAATAGACTTTTTGGTAATAGACCCTGAAGGGCTAGTTATAGAAGTAAGAGCAACATTACCGCCTGCTACTTGAAAAGTAAAAGAAGTAGTTGACGGAACAGACGTAACCAGCCATGTACCATCTAACTGAGAATCAACATTGTATATTCTAACAACTTGATTAGGTATAATGTTATGAGCTGTATCAGTAGTTATCGTAGCAACTCCGCTTGCTACTTTCTTAGTAAGAATTCTTATCTTTGACTCAGTACCAGGAGCTATCTCGTCATTGGCAAAAGAAATATCTCCAAAATCTGTAAGAACGTTATCAAGAAGCTGCCTAACAAAGTCATACGTATCTACACGAGAATAGACTGTTACATCTTTATACGTCCCGTTTGGTATAGTTGTGCCAGTTACAGTAAAAGTCTCGTTTGTTGGAGAAGTAGCAATAGTATAGTAAGCGTTGTACTGGAACATATTAGCAGTCGGGAAAACTATCTTAACTGATGAACCTATTGGAAAATCATATGTTAGATTTATTAAAGTACCAGTCACTGTGCCGCCAGAGACGACAAGATCCGCGCCTATATCGTGCGACCAAGTCTTCCATATGTTTCTATGGTGAAAATAACTAGTGAACTCAGATGCGCTAACACTCAAATCACGTTCAACAACATTATATGAACGATTCCATATTATCCCGCCCCACACGCACTCTTGGTCTCTTATAATGTACAACGCAGTTTTACCTGGCATAGTACTATCGTAAAGATCCATAGAAGCAGTCCCAGGTATAACGTTAATATTACCACTAAACGATCCCGCTGCTTTTATTGAACGCTCAAAAGAAACACCGCGAAAAGGTATCTCAGCTAAAACAGTATTAGACAATAAATCAGTAGTAAAATACCTATATACAGGAGCAGTCGTATCACTTAAAGCCATTAAATGTATTCCTCGCTAAGTAGATTCGTCTTTGTAGTCATTATACGCCTATCCAAGCCAAGCTGAACGATAATACACTGACAATGAAGCGGTACTGTTTACTGCACCTTCATCATAGAAGCTAAACACGTTATCTCCAGGAGTAAGAAGCGTCCACTCTGCTAGAACATCAATAAGACTTCTCTTACCAACAGTATCACCATTAAAAGAAACTTCGTGATCCCTAGTGTCTATTTGAAGAATGTCTGGACCAAAAGTGATAGTACCACTCGCTGCAGCAGAAGGAACGTTAGCGCTAGTAGAAGAAAATGTAAAAGTAGTCGTTGTAGGAGTTGAAAGAATAACACGAGTACCATTAAATACAGCAGACCCCATAGCTGATACAACTATGGAATCGCCTGCTTGTAGCCCGTGCGCTACTGTCGTAGTTAGTGTAACAATATTATTAGTTAAAACTTTATTAGACACTGTACGAGTTATATTAGTTCTTAAAGTAGAAATAATCGTGATAAGCTCATCTGTTGTTTCGTTAAGAATGTATGCAGGCCCAACTATAGGACCAGTTACTTCAAGAATAACTGGAGCATAGCCATTACCAGTATTAGTTACAGTGCCTCTACCAGTCGCAGCAGTTCCTGCATTCTGGGCTGGTATTAGCACTGAACGATAACCTAACTCATGGTTCTCGTACCATTCATACTTCAATGGATCAGACGCGCGTAAACCAATAGAGAACTCTGTCCTGCCTCTAGCGTTCACTGTTGAAATCTCAGGGCGCCCGCTAAGACGCACATATGACGCTTTGGTAGGGTTCTCGTTAGTGCGCAACCAGTCGCCAACGTACACTAAATCAGTTTCTCTAATAAGCCTGTCTCGCGCAGCTGGGACGTATGAAGGATCAGGTACTAGAAAAACACCATTAAGAGTTATTTGACGCGCTTGATACCTTCCGCGAACATCGTACGAGCCGTCACCATATCCTCTAGGTATATCGCGTACCTCTGGTTCAGGATGATTCCACCAACCATCAATTCCAGTACATACCCAGACAACACCATTCTCATCAATAGTATTAAGAATAAGACCACCAATAGAAACATCTGCATTTAACTGCATCCCTGTAATCTTAGGGATAGGTAGAGGAGTAAGTCCTAGGTTAACGTACTTGTTTTCCTGTGCCTGCGTTACATCATCGAAGTACTCGCCAACATACGACGCAGCCTCAAACATAAACGCGTCTGCGTAAACCTTCTTACCTACAGTACCAGCCAACGGTTGAACAACTGCGATTGACGCTCCAAGAGCTAGTGAAGGCGCAGTCATTACACCCATTAGTCTTACCCAGTCGTCACCTGGAACACTCTCTAAACCTATTGTAGACGTTGTAGAGATAAGGCTACCGCCTGTCAACGCGGTATACCAGCTAACGTTGATTTGGAAGGTGCCGGTCTCTTCTCCCGAAGGGACTTTTACATATCCAGCAACCGCGTACGAGGTAGCGGCGGTTACAGCAATACGAGACGCGATTACTGCACCTGAGTTTACAGCCGCAGCCTTAGTGATTTGTAAGCAGGAGGATCCAAAGAACGCGTCCGTAGTGATACGTGAAATCGTTGAAGACCCTGTAGCAGACCAGCCCGTCGTATCTGTCTTAAACGAAGGATTAACAACTAAGTTATTTCTCGCCATGTTATGCTCCTCCGCGACGAAGTTGGAATGCTATTTGACGAGACACAATTGACGCAAGCTCTGTTTCATTCATACCTGGAGAAGGATAAATATTAAATGTGTTCCCACCAGACCCGCCAGCAAGAAGTTGAATCATTGCCTTATCACGCTTTGATAGTCCGTCAGGGTCAAGAGGCTCGACACGCTCAGAGCGACCAGCCTCGCCAATCATTGCAAGTGTTCCACCAGGAGAAGATGGAACAATTCCACCCTTAGCAAACTTAACCGGAAGAATTTCTTTTATCTCTTTAATATCATCACCAATTTTTACAGCGTTTGCTGCCTTGATGAGAAGGTTAATTCCTTTAATAATTAAGTTAACGCCGCGAATAACAAAGTTAACCACAGTCTCTAACCCGTTCTTTAGACCGTCCCACATTCCAGCCGCTGCTTTTACTATCTTGTCTTTTATTCCAGTAACAAAAGTAATAATAGTATTAAATATATTTTTTGCGCCGTTCCACACGTCGGAGAGCTTATCTGTAATCCAGCTCCACACGTTTCCAGCTGCTGTTGCAATACTTTTGCCAATACCAGTAAAGAACGGGACTACAGTTACGTTCCAGAAACCAGTAACTTTGTCCCAAGCATTAGAAATACCATTAGAAAACCAATTCCATGCAGCAGAAGCGTATTTTGCTATAGCATCACCAATACCAGTAAAGAATGGAACTATTGTATTATTCCAGTAGCCAGTAACTTTGTCCCAAGCATTAGAAATACCATTAGAAAACCAATTCCATGCAGCAGAAGCGTATTTTGCTATAGCATCACCAATACCAGTAAAGAATGGAACTATTGTATTATTCCAGTAGCCAG
>Ga0214923_10001417_pt1 | contig 34138 bp, 42 predicted proteins | sample LL1510_MetaG_FD_177993 | JGI IMG/M metagenome (GOLD analysis project Ga0214923, IMG submission 177993) | Freshwater microbial communities from Lake Lanier, Atlanta, Georgia, United States - LL-1510 | ecosystem: Environmental > Aquatic > Freshwater > Lake | place: USA: Georgia | collected...
GTTTTTACCCTTTTCTAATGGATTTCGTTTATAACTAGTAATTACATTGAGATTTTCATAAAGCAATCCCAATCTATCTTCATTGAAAGAAAAAAGTCTTGAAGAGATTGCATTTTTATTTTTTAGACTAATCAATGATTGGTACAAACCAAACAATTGCTTTTCATGAGCTTCTTTAAGAAAATTATTCATATTTCCTTTTCTCAAGGATTGAATGTTGTTTTCAACAAGCTCAAGTGTTTCTTTAAATGATTTATATTCCACCATAGTTGGTGTCGCTGGAGCAGCACCGGGAGCAGCAGGAGGAACTGCTGGTGGAACTGCTGCTGCATCCGGTGTTGGTGTAACAGGAGGTTGAGCACCGGGAGCAGCAGGAGGAACTGCTGGTGGAGCACCGGGAGCAGGAGCAGCACCAGCTATTGTATTTAATGAATTTGAATCAGCAGCACCGGGAGTAGCAGGAGGAGTTGCAGGAGGAGGTGCAGCAGCAGCAGGAGGAACTGCTGGTGGAGCACCGGGAGCACCGGGAGCAACTGCTGGTGGTTGACCTGCTGCTGCTGGATCTGTAGTGGCTGGCGCAGCAGGAGGAACTGCTGGTGGAACACCGGGATCAGCAGGAGGAGTTGCAGGAGGAGGTGCAGCAGCAGCACCGGGAGCAGGAGGTGCTGCTTGTGAAGCGTCTTCACGTATAGTTGCTGATTGCTCACGCAAAAGCTTTTGAACCGCACGATAAATTTCTGCCAATTGGGCTGGAGCTTCTGGTGGTGTTTCTAATTGTGCTGCTGGAGCTGGTGGGGCACCAGCGGCTGTCTCGGGTCCAGCAGGAGGAATAGCTTCTGGTGTAGGTTGTTCCATTGGAACTGCTGCTGCACCAGTTTCTGCTGGTGATGTTTCTTTTTGAAAAAGACTATCAACAGGAATAACAATTTGTTGTTCACCGGCTGGTCCAATATCAATTTTGCCAGTTACGGGAGTACCGGGAGTAAGAATTGGGGGAGAAGCAGCAGCAACGGCAGGTTTCATTGTAGGCATTGCTTCAGATGGTGCTGTTTCTGTTCCAGTAGGAGGAGCAGCATCAACTGGACCTTTTGATCCTGCATCTGGCAATGGTTTTGGGGGAACAGGAGGTGGAGCATCTGCTGATGAAGGTGGAGCCATTTCGTCTTGTTCAACGATGATTCCAGAAATTTCTTGATCAATCATTTGTTTAATAAGAGGTGATACTGCTTCAAGAACGGCATTTTTTGCTTCTGCTGCTGCAACATCACGTAGTTTTTTTGCTTCAATTAATGCTTCTTGGAACATCGGTGTGGACATATTTTATTACTCCTGATATAATTTTATTTTTAAGTATGTAATTCAAAAAAGAATCTCATGTACTACGTACTGTTGGTTGACCGGGAAATTGTCCTCTTGGATCTGCACCAGCACCAGAACCTATGCCTAATTTAAATTTACGAACTTTACCTACATTAGCAACATCTCCTGCTTCTGAAGTATTGAGGTGAGAAGAGTTAGCTGGATTGTATTGTGGTACAGTTACTTGACCTTGATCATTTACTTCACTTGACAACACATTTGTTGAAGTTGATCTAACGGAACGTAATCCATTTGGATCAACTCCATTTTCTGCACCGGGAGATGAAATAGTTGGAGTGTATGGAGTTCCAAGTTTTAATGCTTGAATTTGCTCGCTGCTGAGATTTTTGTTTCTTACATCTTCGTATTCTTCTGTTATCCCAGTACCTGCTGGTACAAAGTCTCTACGATATTGTGGAAACATTAAATTCTCGCCATTATAGTCTGCCAAGTTAGCTTGTGCTTGTGCTAAAACAGCAGCTCTTTTACCTGCTGTTGTAAGAGGAGCACTATTTGGGTCTTCAGACTGACCATAGGCTCTATCTAATGTTGCATCAGAAGAACGTACTCCTAAAGTGCCAGCTTTCGGACCTGTACCATATCCAGTGCGAGCGGTAGGTGCTTCTGTTGATTCGTAATTGATTCTTGTTGGCATGGCCTATAACTCCTTATTGTATTATTCATACAATAACTATAGACCTTTATTGATTTTGGTGGTTATATTACTCGAAACTACCTTTTTTAGCACCGGGAAGATGTCCACCACCAAATCCACCACCAGATTGTGCTGGTCGATTTGAAATAGGTTTATTGAATGCTAATCGTGCCCAATTGCTTGTTGGTTGTTGTTGCTGTTGTTGTACATGACTTGTTACAGCAGCTTGCAAAGCAGCAACAGCTTGTGGATCTCTTGGAGGAAGTGGGTTACGTCCTTGTGATACCATCATTTGTTGTTGAGGCATCATTTGTTGCTGCATCATCATTGGATTATATGGTTGACCAATCATGTCTGGATTTAAACCATAAGGCATTGATGGTTGTTGTGGATTCATTGAATTCATAGCTGTGTCTGCAAACACTTGTTCCATGATTGGATTACCACCCGCTGCCATTTTTATTCTTGGGTCTTGAAGCAAAGTTTGTTGTTGAATAGCTTGTGAGCGTTCTGTAACAACTCCTGAGATCATGTGATCTAAAGCACCTTCGGCAACAAGTTCTTTTAGGCACTCTTTAATAATAGCTTTGAATTCTGCTTTTTGAACTTTCATATTATTTCTCTTATGGTTTAATCCAAGTGTGTGATGTTATTATTTTTTTGTTTTAAGAGATAGAATTTCGTTTGCAGCACGATCAACAAGATCACTTTTTGTGAATATATTTTTTGTTATACTTGCATCATATTGTTTTGCTTCAGCCATCATAAATGCACCGGGAGTTGATGGTTCACTTACAAAGTCCCAACAAATAATTTGCAAATCGTCTTGAACAACGTTTACATTGTTTTCACGTTGCAAAGAACCTAATGCTCTACTGGAAATCCCCGGTTTGCATTTTGCCTTGATAATGCTTTCAATAATCTTACCGCAAGGTGTATCAAGAATTTCCACCTTACCATAAACAACATCGCCTTCCATCCAGATTTCACGAATAACATGTGAGATGTTTTTCATGTTTACGATTGGTTCGTTAGCATGGTCAAGTTCACCGAATGCACGATTTTCTCGAATCAGTTTTTCGTAGTTACGAATCTCACGTTCAAGAATATTGCGAGGATACACACGACCGTTTTGGTTTAATGTGTTAGCTTTTTGAAGAATACCATTAAGGACTAATGGTTTACCTTCTTCACGTTTATCTAAGTCTGAATCGTTATATTCAAAGGCTGTGAACTCTTTGAGTAGAAATTTCTTGTCGGTCATTTTGCTTTTACCTCACCCTCTAGTTTTGATAGACCTAAATAAAAGCTAACAAGGTCTTCACTGATCATCCTTGGATCGTTGTATTCTTTTTGCAAGGTGTTTTTAATTTCTTGCAACTTTTGAGCAAGCACTTTATCAGTTTCAAATTCATGATGATGAACAGCAAGGGTTCCAATAAAACGATTTTTAACTTTTTCTAGCTTTTCTACAAGCTTGCTTTCGATTTGTAAATTTTCTTTACTGAAAACATAAAGTTGAATTATTTCTTTTTGCTCTGGTTCAAGATTACTATATTTCTTGTTAACTTTTTCAGTCATGATATTAACAACCAAACGATCTACATCTTCAGTTGTCATGCTTGCTGTTTCATTTATTTTTTCTGCTGCAACTTTGCTTTCCAGCATAAATTCTATAAGACGTTCTTCTAATTGAATTGTTTCAGTTACAGCTTCTTTTAATGTTTCATCTCGCCATGTGTTAAGAAGAACTTGAATGGTTGCAAGTTCTTTATAAGTTGGAATAACTTCTTCAAAAAAGAAGTTTGAGTTTAAATTGCTATTCACTTCATGAATAAGAGAAGTTTTTTCTAAATCAAGTCGAGCTTGACTTTGATATTTTACAGCTTCACGCACACGGTTGATAATATGAATAGCTTGTTCACGACTAGAAACGTTTGACTCCGTTAAAGCTTTAACAAGCTTTAATTCTTTATAAATGTCAGTAGATTTGTTGAAATGTTTTTTCAACAAAGTTTTTGCTTTAAGAATATCGGAATCACGATTTTCCAAAATGGCTTTGCCGATATAACGAGTAAAGAATTCGTATAAAAGTCCTGTGTTTCGTTTCTTGTTGTGTTTTAGCTTTTGCATTGTTTTACCTTGCTTACAGATATATTAGATAGCTGCGTGCGGCGAGCTTGATATTAAATAGAATCACTCTTCTGATTTCAATTCTTTTTCTAGCAACATTAATGCATCTTCTTCTTCAGACGCATCTTTATCTTCTTCCAAAACTTCTATTTCTGTTGTTTGTTGGATGTTTCTGTTTGGATATAAAGCTTCATTCATTTTACGTAAGTTTGTTTGCATTTCTTTTGAAACACCAATAGGAATAACACCAGTTCCAAACAAGTCTTGCATCATATCGTTTTCTAACACAAATTTACGAATTGATTCAACATCAAATGGATCTTTGCTATATCTGTTGCTTGTGATATCTAACATTTTTTTAAAATCTGGCATTACAAGTGCTCTATCACCTGTAAATGCTTTGCTTCTTCTAGATCGTCTAAAGCTTTTATCTAAGTTTGGTGTTGGATTAAATCTTATTGGAGAATTACTATTGTTTGAAGTTGACCCTTCTTCTTCTTGACGTTTTCTTTCTCTTGTAGCCATGAGTTCACGTTCTTGCTCATGATTTTGTTGTTCAATCTTACGAACTTCTTTTTTATCTGGAGCAAATGGTGAAGTAGGAACTTTATAGTTGCTTGGATCAAAGATATCAATATTGCTTTCAATGCTTTTATCAAAAGGTGGATTCTCTGCAATCTTCTTAAGTTCAGCCATTGAAACTTGATCTTGTTTGGCTTGTTGACGAATAATGTTAATTTGTTCTGGACGAAGCCCTAGAATTTCTGTTTGAATATAATTGAAACTTAACAATCCTGTTTCTTTTGATAATTCCAAAGCTTTTCCTGCAATCTCAAGTTTGCTGGATATAAGAGCTAGTTTTTGTTGAACAGCAACTGTTGATGGGTTACTGAACTTTAAATCAAAATTCAAAAGATCTTCACCAGAAAACCCTAAAGCATAAAGATGAATCATTGCAAGTTTGTTAAGTTCAGCAATTAAAATCTTTTGAAGTTGACTTACAGTTCTAGAGAATCTAATATCTTCTTGAGCTAGTGTTGCTTTGGAGCTAATTGCTTCATCATAGGTAAGGTAAGCTTTTGGCACCATCAAAGCAGCAATAAGCTTTTTGTGAATATACTCTACGTCTTCTATAGCTGTTGCATTTTGTCCTCCAGCCAATGATTCAATTTTTGTTTGATTGTTTGGTCTGGTTGGTAGAAAGTAGTCTTCATCAATAGCAAGAGGGTTATATCTAAAGTCTTGTCTACCTGTTTGTTGTTCAATAACAGAAGCTCCACGCATGGATTCTTTTACAGCTTCCATGTAACTTGGAATATCGTTTGGATGAACAGCAGAAACATCTACATAAAATACTCTACGTTCTGGAGAGCGTACAAGGCGATATACCAACATGCTGTCTTCCATCATTGTTAGTTGTCTCCAAGGTCTTCTTGCAGACTCTAATATGCTTGTACCATATGGAAGAAACAAATCATTTCCAAGAATACGGAAATGAAGCATTTGCCAGTTTTCTAAATACTTACCGCCTCTTGTGATAAGTCTAAATCTAACAGCATAAGGATCATGTTTATCAAATCCTTCTTCACGTTCTACTTCGTTAACTGGAAGAGGTTCTACGTTGATTACACCGTAGTCTGGTACAACTTCAACATACATGAAGTAATCACCATTTTTAACAAGGTTACGAACCATTCTTCTGGCATTGAATTCAATATTTAAAACATCATAAAACAATTCTTCAAGAGCCTTTTGAACTTGAGCATTGTCGCTATAAATGTGAAAGTTTCTACCATTTTCATCTGATGCACATGATTCATCTGCATATACGTTTAATGCTGAAGCAATGTCAGCAGAGTTTTCCATCTCTGCGAACTCAGCATATCGAGACATACGATCTAATATTCCGTATGCGCCCATTACTGAGAATGGAGAAGCTTCTCGTTTAAATCCAGCAGCACCATAATAACCAAGGTTGTTTTGAACAATTTGGTTATCATAAAAGTTTTTGTAATCTTGCCCCCGAACTTTACGACGAATGGCTGGCCCGCTGCGGAACAAACGAGTTAGCCTTTGATAAAATGATTTTTCTTTCTTTGCCATTAAAGTTCTCTTCTTTCAGAAATTATAAAAGTTTGTCAATAGAATGAATGTATACCTATATTTAGAGCGTTAAACCTAAAACATGTCGTTGCCTGATAATGTAAAAGAAAGAATTGAATATGTTGCTTCTTATGTGCAAGGATCGCTAACAGATTGGTTCTTGCTTAAACAAGAAATATTAAGATCCATGCCAGCCAAGATGCGTAAAATAGTTGGATTGTCCAAACGTCATCGAAACACAAAGAAAATGCTTATCAACGATGTGGATCGTGAAGTCATAGCATATTGGGAACTAATTACAGGTATTAAACTATGGATTGATCCACAAAGATTACATGATCCAAACTGGGTTTATCGCAAAAGAGGATGGGCTTTAAATGGCAACAAAGAAAGAATTCTTGAAGAAGAAGCTAGAAGAAAAGCAAATCGAGATTCTACTTCAAATTATTAATGAAGAAGTTGAATTGGCTTACGATGAACTTTTGTTAGAACAAGAAGATGATATAAGTTATGACACTGGTAAATCTGGAGGTGGTGGTATAGCTAGATTCTGGAGAGATCGTGGACAACTTCCGGGTTTATTACTTTCTCCTATATCAGATCTTTCTGCTGCATTTAAAAAATTTGGCGCAAAAATGGGCGTGGCAGTTGCTGGTTTAATAGGCATGACCATCTCAAGTGCTATAGCTGCCTTGTTACCATTCAATGATCCAAGAACAGTAAAATATATTGGTAAAAAATTTCTTGCTTGGGAAAGCAAAAGCATGAAGTTTATTGACGAGCAATTTAAAACAGAAACAGCTCAAATGCGTCAAGGTTGGGAAACTTTTAAAACAGACTTTTGGGGTATTGGTTTTGTAGCATCTCCATTTGGAGCTATATCTGCTGCTATAGCTACAGCAAAAGGAGTTGATGCTGCATTGTCTGTTGGTAACATTATTACTGGTGGAAAAATAGGTGCTTTGATTGACAAGATAATAACAGAAGTAGAAGATCCCGGCGATTTAAACACTTATTTAAAAAGAGGTCGTCAAGAAGAAAAAGAAAAACGTGAAAAAAGAATGGAAAAAGACATATACAGTGCTAGATGTCTTGCACAACTGGATAATCCAAATTGGATAGATCCAGAGTGTTTAGGGTTTGCTGATAGAAAAATGTTTCCTGATGGGCCAAAGGGCCAACAAGACTTTATTAGGTTTGTTCAAGGAAATGCATATAAGATAAAGACTGCAAGACAAGACCAATATAAAATTGAATTTGGTAAAGATCCCGGTTATGAGTTTTATCAAAACCTTAAAAGTCAACCAATTCTTAATTTGCTTAAGAACAATGGTTTAATTTCAGAAAACTATGTACACGAACAATTAGACGAAGGTTTTTTAGATTCTTTTAAAAATTTTTTTACAGGAAAAAAAGAAACTTCTAGTCCTCCAAGTTCAACAAAAAAACCTGTTGGTGAGGGTGGGGACATAAACAGTTTATTGGATGCTGCATTGAAAGATGCTGGTTCAAGTAATGCAGGAGCAGCTATTTTAAGAATGAGAAAAAAATTTGGGAAAGAAAAAACAGACGAAATTTTAAAAGAAATTGGGAATGCTTTAGTTAATAACCCAACAGCACAAGCTGCTGCACAATCTTGGACAAATGCTAATTTACCTAAAGTAGCTGCTGAAACATTTGGATCATTAAACCAAGAACTTATATCGGGACAAGTTCCAAACGTAACATTACCTCAAATGAAAGCTTATATACCAAAAGCAGGAGATCTTGCCGTTCAAGCTATACAACAAACTGCAAACTCAAAAAAAATTAATATTCCACCTGATTCTTTAAATATTATAAAGAACGCTGTACAAGCTAACACAAATCAAACTTTAGCTCAAATACAAAATATACCAGATCAACCTGCACAGGTTCCTGCACAACAACCAACAAAAGTTCCGGCTGCTCCTGCTCCTCAAGCTCCAGCAGCACCAAAAAGATAAATGGAGAAAACATGAGAAAGAAAAACACTGAAGTTGAACCAGACGAAATGCCAGAAAATTTAAACGAACTAGCTCCTATTGTTAAAGAGTTCGTTAATAGAATGAGAACATTAGAAAATGAAGAAGTAACTTTGCGTGAAGCTAAAAAAGATCTTGTTGATGAATATGCAACAAAGCTTGACACAAAAACTTTAAAACTTGCACTTCGTTTGGTTGATCTAAAAAAGAAAGTTCAACACAAGCATTATTTTGATTTGTTTTTGGAAATTCTTTCCAAAGATGAACTAACTTGATAATCAACAAAATATTATACAATACTGCCTATAAAAATCACAAGCTTTTATCTGAGTGGTTGTTGTTTACAACACAGAAGAGAAAAGCTAATGAGTGCAGTAAAACAAAATCGTAAACTAGATTTTATTCCAGAGATTCTTTATGAATCACCAAGTTATCCCGGTGAAAAAGTTTCTCCTATTCCTTATATGGTTATTCCAAAAGACAAGGATATGCCTGTAGGATTGTTTCTTATGCGTTATACGCAAACTGGGGAATATGAAGTGGGAGACTCTGGGAAGCCGGAAGAAATCATGGATGGACCACATCCACATATGTTTGTTGATTTCAAGCATCTTGAAGAAGTTTTGAAAGATACATTTCCAAATCTTCATATGGGAGATGCAATAGATAAGATTCGTATTGGTTTGGGTCTTAAGCCACTTGCGAAAGCTCGTAAAGATGGAAACGATCTTCTTGACCGTGTTGTTGCTAAAGCAAACGACATTGCTAGCGTTGCTTTTGAAAAACAACAAGAACGTAAAAATCAATATGAAAATCAATTGAAGAAAGATATGGAAGAGGATCAAAAACAATGAAATTTCATGCCAGTGTTGTTGAAGACATTATTTTGAATTGTAGAAACTTTGGTGGTCATGCATCAGAGCGTAAACTACGTGAAGTTCTTGGAGCCAAACGTTATTCCATTTATGTTGGTGACCGAAGAGACATGGTGTTGGTTGATGCTGAACGTTATATGAAAGAAGCTTTTCAACGTGGACAACCAACAAACCAAATTGTGCCAATGACTCTTCATCCAAAAGCATTTGAAAAGATTATGTACTTTTTTGACTTGTATTCTGGATATGATACAGAAGCAAAGTTGAGACAATCTTTGGTTAATATGGATTTTACTCCATATGAACGAAAAACTGGTTATGGTGCTGGTGAAAATATTTTGGTGCTTACAGAAGATTATACTAAAGCTTTACAAGGTAAACCATGAGTTTTTCTATTGGACAAGTAATATACGTTTTATCCGACAAGTCACAAACAGTGTTACCCGGCATTGTTCGTGAAGAAATTCATCATCGTTCAATTGATGGTGAAAAAGTTTCTTATCGTGTTGTTATTGGCCCACAAGGCAAACAAAGAGTTATTGACTTAGCAACTGTTGACGGTGAAGTTTATGGAGATTTGTCAGAAATAAGAGAAGTTCTTGTTTCAAGATTAACAGCTTTTGTTGATGATTTGTGTAATACAACAAACGAACGTGTAGGTCAATGGTATGGTGGAATGGGTAAACCTGCTTCTTCCGTTTCTAATGGCGAAAAACTTGATCCAAGTGTTTTGATGAACGAAATAAGTTCAAATCAATTTGTTCAACAACCCCAACAAAAACCAACAGGACTTAATGGTCTTAGAAACGCATTGGCAGATCCAGAACTAACTGCCCGTGAATATGTTGATGCTGATGGTACAATTCGTAAACTTAACCAATAAGAAAATAAAATGAACAAAACAACAAGCAATGAATCTCAACCTATTGAAGTAACTTTTGGTCAAGACGCACATGAACAATTGTTAGCAGGAGCTGAAATCCTTTATAAAGCTGTTAAAAGCACAATGGGTCCAAGTGGTCATAACGTTATTATTGATAACGGACAAACAGCCCCAATAATCACTAAAGACGGTGTTACAGTCGCAAAAAGCATAAATCTCAAAGCTAAACTTCCTAGTATTGGAGCAGAACTTATCAAAGAAGTAGCTAGCAAAACAAATGAACTTGCTGGTGATGGTACAACCACCGCTACTGTTCTTGGTTATGCTATGCTTAAGCAAGGAATCAAAATGACTGCCACAGGACGTTCTGCGATTGAAATCAAACGTGGAATGGAATGGGCAACAAGCAAAGTTATTGATTGGTTAAAAGAACGTTCTATTCCAGTTCGTAACAATGAAGACATTATTAACATTGGAACTATTTCTGCTAACGGAGATAGATCAATTGGAGAATTACTAGCACAAGCAATTTCTAAAGTTGGTCAAGATGGCATCATTACAGTTGAGCCAGCAAAAAGCATTAAAACAACTTTGGATGTTGTTGAAGGTATGCAGTTTGAAAGTGGATTTGTTGCTCCTTACTTTGTAACAAACCAAGAAAAACTTTCATGTGAACTCACTGATCCATATATCTTAATCACAAACAAAAAGATTTCTTCAATTCAAGAAATTCTTCCAGTTCTAGAACTTGCAACAAACTCTAGTCGTCCTTTGCTTATAATTGGAGATGAAATTGAAGGAGAAGCTTTACATACTTTAATTGTTAACAAAATGAAAGGTATTCTTTATTCTTGTGCAGTTAAAGCTCCAAGCTACGGTGAAAATCGTACAGATATTCTTTCTGATATTGCCTTGGTAACTGGTGGAACCGTTTTTGATGCTTCATCAGAAAAGCAAATCAAGAAAGCAACTGTAGCAGATTTTGGTCAATGCAAACGTGTGATTGTTACCAAAAACTCAACAACAATTATTGGGCATGATCAAACACGCAAGGAACTTATTGATGAACGTGTAACTCAACTAAGAACTGTACTAAGCTCCAACATTGGTATTGATGATCTTAAGCGTGAGAACACCAAGAAACGTCTTGCTAAACTTGCTGGCGGTATTGCTGTTGTTAAAGTGGGTGGCAGTACCGAGGTAGAGATATTCGAAAAGAAAGATAGAGTTGATGATGCTTTGAATGCAACAGTAGCTGCCGTACAAGAAGGTATTCTTCCCGGTGGCGGCACTTCATTGTTTTATGCATCTGAATGGCTACAAACTTTAATAAATGATGGAAAAATAACAAAAGACTTAACAGAAGATGAAGTAGCTGGTGCAAGAGTTATTGTTGAAGCTTGTCGTCAACCATTAAAAGTTATTGTTGAAAACTCAGGTAAGAGTTCTGATGTTGTAATGAACGAACTTCGTATCTACGAAAAAAAGAAAGCTGTAGAAATACTACATGATATTGCTGGAGATACTTACCGATCTCCAGAATTTGTTGAGAAAAAAGTTGAAACATTACTTTCAAGACGTATTCGACAAGGATATGATGCTTCAAAACATCGTTACTGTGATTTGATTGATTCCGGTATTGTTGATCCGCTTAAAGTTGAAAGATATTCTCTTGAACATGCTTGTTCAGTGGTGGGGTTGTTACTTACCACAAATTGTGTTGTAGTTGTAGAAAATTGAAAGGGATATAATCATGGCTAAAGGAGATCATGTTAGAGTAGGTCACGGTAGTACAGTTCATGGAATAGCTCCTGATAATGTACCAGTTTATGATCTTGAAAAAGATGAATGGGGAAATATTCGTTGTGATATAAACGGTTGTGCTTTTCCAAGACCTGTAGGTGGGGTAAAAGGAGGATCAGCAGCTACAATTGCTGGTGACCCAATTAAAGTTCAACGTGGATATGTTGAACGTATGACGGAAAGCACTAAATCATTTGGTGGTGCTGATTTTATAATGCTGTTTCCTGTTTACTTTCCTCATTATCAAAAAACAGCTTATATTCAAGCCAATCATATGCATTTAACTCATGGACAACTTACGTAAACATGGAAAAAGATTGCAAGCTTTGTCAATATGCTCCAGTTATATCTTTGGTTGCTTTAGATTTTGTTGGAGCTTTTAATGGTTTGTCAAGAAACGTTTATTGGTATTTGTTTGAAATGATGTTTGCTCTTCTTTACTTAAGAAACGTTCAATCAATGAACGAACTTTATGTAAAAAAATTAAATGGAACAGTTCAATTTAAACCATATGGAATATTGCTTGCTATTATGTTTGGAATAACAGTAAGAGAATTATTTATGTTATTCTCTTCTTCTATTGGTTATGTTCCACAAGGTTGATAATAAACATGTTACCTCCAATAACTGAACAAGAAAAAGCAATGTATACAATAAAACTTCAGTTAGAAAAAGCCACTGAAGATTTATTAGCTGAAGCTTATGAGTCTGGATATAGCGGGTACATTGATATTTGGCCTATTGTTTCCAACAATAAAAACCAATTGATATTAGAAGTATCCAGCAAGAAAGTGTTAACCGCTTCTTCTTTTTTAAGTCATAAAGAAGCGATGCGATATCATGTGCAACAAGGCAAAGGCTGTAAGCGCATTAAATAATTCTTGACTTTTTATTATGTTGTTTATACCCTATGGGTATATGCATACTCAAGGTCAAGCTATAACATTTATTGAGCGTTGCTTTGGTTCAGCTAAACTTACAAATGCTGGATTAAACGCTAACGTTTGTTGTCCGGTTTGTAATGAAACTGATAAAAAGAAACTTGCTATTCGTACAGACAACTGGCTAACAAAATGTTGGGTGTGTGGATATAAAGCAAAAACCATTTATGGTTTATTAAAGCGTTATAAGCCTTTATACGCCGAAGAATTTATTTCTCAGTTCAATGTTGCATCTCTTGTTACAGATGCCGAAGAAAATGCCATTAAAAAGGAACTAGAGCTACTTCAACCACCCACAGGATTTCAATTGCTAGCTGAATGGTGGCATGACTTAGATGATGCTCCAACTTATATTCGTCAAGCAACAAAATATCTTAAAGATCGTGGATTAACAGAACGTGATTTTTGGTATTTCAAATTTGGTGTAACAGATTTAGATAAAGCATACAAGAACCGTGTGATTATACCTTCTCATGATTTAGAAGGTAACTTAAACTTCTTTACAGCAAGAACATATAAAAGCTTTATTAAACCAAAATATTTTAATCCAAGGTTTCGTAGAGAAACTGTTGTGTTTAATGAAATCAATATCGATTGGGAAGAAGAACTAACAATTGTTGAAGGACCATTCGATATGTTTAAAGTAAATGATAATGCAACTTGCTTACTGGGAAAAGAACTTACAAAGCAGTGTGCATTGTTTCAAGCTATAGCAACTCACAATACTCCTGTTCTTCTTTGTTTAGACAATGATGCAAAACGTTCTACGCTTGATATAGCAAAGCTGTTATATGATTATAACATTTTTGTTAGAATATTGGAGTTGCCAGAAGAAATAAAAGACCCCGGTGAAATAACAAAAGAAAAATTCTTAGAGTTACGTGAAACAAACAGTATAGAGTTTGATGAAATGTATTACTTGAGAAATATTATCAAGTAAAGTAGGATTTAATACATGACAAGAATAGCATTTATTTCTGATTTGCATTGGCGAGGTATTACCCGCCACGAAGAATATACAAAAGTTTTTAATACTTTGTTTGTTCAATTAAGAGAACAAGTTAAACCAAATTATATTCTTTGTGGAGGAGATATTTTCCATACTAAAACTCAAGGCATTACACCAGAAGTAATTGATAAAATTACATGGATGTTCAAAGAACTGGCAGCAATTGCACCAGTATATTCCATTCTTGGAAATCATGACGGAAACCTAACTAATGACAACCGTCAAGATACTATCTCTCCAATCATTTCAGCAATGAATGATCCAAGAATTGTGTTGTTCAAAAAAAGTGGCAACTACATTATTCCAAACACAAACATTAATTTGTGTGTGCTTTCATGTTTTGATGAGGATGGATGGAATCATGTTCAAGTTGATCAAGACTTGATTAACGTTGCAATGTTTCATGGTTCTGTTAGAGGGTGTTTAACTGATAGTGATTGGATTCTCTCTCATGGAGAAGTGGATATCTCTATGTTTGAACGTTTTGATTTTGCACTACTTGGAGACATTCACAAGCCACAATTTTTGGATTATCGCTCTCATGAAGGCATCACAAGAGATATGAAGCCTTGGATTGGGTATCCCGGCTCCCTTATCCAGCAGAACTATGGAGAAGATATTGTTAAAGGATATCACGTTTGGGATATTCGATCTGCTGATGATTGGGATGTAAACTTTCATCAAGTTCCTAATGATTATCAATTTGTTACAATTCAATGGCAAGGTTCTGTAAGTTCAACAACAGAAAAAGCTTTGCAACAATGCAACAATAATCTAACCAACAAACGTATTCGTATTTCTTCTGATCAAACAGTTTTTGATTTACAGAAAAAAGAACTATATGATTTGTTGAAAAACAAATTTTCTGCTTCAGAAGTTGTGTTTAAAGCTGATAAAGAAAATGTATCAGAAACTGGATCTGATACTGACACACAACAAAAAACTGTTAGTTTGAGAAATTCACCAGAAATACTTTCTGAACTTTATGATTCCTTTGTTAAAAAGGATTATAAGATTGAATTAACTGAAGCACAAAAAACTCAAGCTAAAAACCATATTAAAAAATCTTTGGAGAAAGTGCGTCAAGCTGAAGATGATGTTGCAAGAGATATCGTTTGGTCTATCAAAGATATGGAGTTTTCTAACCTTTACCGATACGGAGATAATAACCGTGTTGACTTTTCTTCTCTTTCTGGCATTACTGGAATTTTTGGTCCCAATAAAATAGGCAAAAGTTCTATTGTTGGTTCTCTTATGTTTGGGTTGTTCAACACAACAGATCGTGGACCAGTAAAAAGTGCTTATGTCATCAACAAAAACAAAAGCAAAGGATACGCAAAAGTCACATTAAACGTATCTGGTACAGATTATATTGTTGAACGTTTTGTTTCCAAGGCTTCAAAACGAGGAGGAAAGTTTGATGAAGAAAAAGCTAACACCAAACTAAGCTTGCAACGTGTTGACAAAGATGGAACAACAGAAGAGCTTATTTCTGAAAACAGTGAATCCAGAACAGACACAGATAAAGTTGTTCGTAAGCTTATTGGCACATCACAAGACTTCTTGCTTACTGCCTTCTCTAATCAAGGTGGTATGAATCGTTTTATCGATGAAGGTGCAACTCAACGTAAAGCTATTCTTAATAGATTTCTCGATCTTGATATCTTTGAAAAACTTTATAAGATGTCAAATGAAGAGCTTCAAGCGTTTAATGCTATTGGTAATAAATTGCGTAGCGTAAATTGGAATGAAGTTAAGAATGAATGTGAAGCTTTTATTTCAAGCTACAACTCGGATATTATTCTTTCAAAAGAAGAAATTGAAAGAAATCAAATTAAACGTGATAAGCTTCGTGGCTGGCTCCAACAACATGGAGTAGATAAGCAAGCTGATCTACGGCAAAAAATTACAACATCATTAGCGAAACAAGAACGTATTCAAAATAAAATTGTAATGCGTCAAGTTGAACTTGATGGACACAAAAATACTTATGTTAATCTTCGTAATCGTATTCAAGAACTAAAAGATCAAATGGCAGTTGTTCAACTTGTTGAACTAGAAACTAAATCAGCTAAACTTAAAAAACTTGGGCAAGACTACAACGATTTAAAAATTGAAGTTTCTCAAGAACAACAAAAGCTTGCATCTCAAGAAAAAAGCATTAAGAAGCTTGATGTAGTTCCTTGTGGAGATTCATTTCCAACTTGTCATTATATCAAAGATAGTCATGCAGACAAAGCTACTTTTGAAACTCAAAAGAAACTTGTAGAAGATATTCTTTCAGCTTATGAATCTGTAAAAGCAGACTTTAATTCTTTGCAAAAAGAAAAAATCGAAGAACAAATCAAATCCTATAATCTTTGGGAAAAAGAAATTGAAAACAAAAATCAACAACTTGTTTTTTCTGAAGCGTTAATGGGAACTTGTGCAGAAACAATTACTTCCTTGCAGCAAGAAATTGAACTAGCAAAAGTAGAACATGATTCTCTTGTTGAAGAACTAAGCAAGCAAGAAGATTTAGGTGCAAGCATTGAAGAAGAACGTAATCTTTCAACTTCAATTCGTGATATGGAATCAAAGCTTCAACAACTTTATGTAAAACTTGGAGGGTATACAAACAAGCTTGAGCAACTAAACAAAGAAGCAGAAGAAGCAGCAAGAATAATTGAAGAACAAAAAGTTTATGATTCAGTTGTTCAAGCATTCTCCAAGAATGGAATTCCAGCTTATGTGTTGAAAAACAAATTGCCAGAAATCAATGCAGAGCTTAATAACATTCTTGCTGGAATTGTTTCTTTTAGAATCTTTCTTGAAACAGAAGTAGGAAGTAATACCCTTGATGTATTCATTGAAGACAAAGACTCTAGAAGGGTTATAGAGCTCGCTAGCGGTATGGAAAAGATGATTGCCTCACTTGCACTTAGAGTAGCTTTAATAAGCCTTTCTAGCCTTCCTAAACCAGATTTGTTTATTATCGATGAAAGCTTTGGAGCTTTGGATCAAACAAATTGTTCAAAAGTAATCGAGTTACTTCAAACAATTAAAAATCGGTTTAAAAGTATTTTGATTATTTCTCACGTTGAAGAAATTAAAGAAGCTGCAAGTAACATCATAACAATTTATGATAATGGAACAGAAAGCAATGTTAATTGCTAACATAGCTTCTATCTTATTTTCGATACATCAGGGTCAATCTCTTCTGCAACTTCTATGAAATCTTCTGCGGTAAAACCGGGATAATACTTTTTCATTTGATCCAGACTAAGCCCATGTTCATCTTGTAGGATTACATTGTATTTTGTTTCCCCTGCCATAGCTTTACCGGCTGCATACATTTGTTGTGCCTTTTCAGAGTCACCTTGAAATTTATTAATAGCTTGCTGTTTAACGGTTTCTTTATTAAACATTGGTTTTGAAGCGATTCTTTCTGTGGAAAGCACTGCGTTTGCAACTTCTTTGAAATCTTTTGCGGTAAAACCGGGATAATACTTTTTCATTTGACCCAGATTAAGCCCATGAACGCTTAGGCCACTTTCGTCACCAGTTTCCATAGCATTACCTGTGTCCATCATTTGTTGTGCCCATTCAGAATCTGACATTCCATTCTTGTTACCGGAACCTGCCCATTTCTTAATAAGCTCTTGTTTTCTATTTTCTACATCAGAAGCTTGTTCATGAATTTGTCTTGTTTTAACTTGACGAACAGATTCCCGAATCAAACTTTTTAATTGTTTCACTGTAATACGCATTTATAATCTCCTTAAAATTAAGTATTTGTTAAACAAACAAACTTTTAACCATTTCAAGTCCAGAACGAACTTTTTCCTTATCACTCTCTGCTCTAGCAATAGCTTCTGGCGTTTCTGCTTTATCTCTTTTTGCTGAGTTAATATCTTTTTCAGCTTTGTTTTGATAAATTCTCATGAATTCTATCAAGAAGTCTTCTGGTGAATTGTATTTGGAAAGACTTGCTTTTCCATACATATCATTCATTTCAAAGCTTGCAGCTAATCCTTTTATAGCTTTTACTAAAGTTGCAATTTTAACATCGTTGATGTTAACACCGGGGTTTTGCAACAAAGCTTTATCTATTTTAGCTGCGGTTGGATTCTTGCCGTAGATAAGATTATACTCGTGATCAAAAATATCTTTTACAAACGTTTCGGGATTAATTGTCACAGTGATTAAATCATAATCTTTACGTGTTGTAGAATATGGTTTTCTTGCTTTGTCTTTTGTTCCAAGCTTGTATTGAGCTCCAGCATGTTGAATGCTCATGTCAAGAAGAGAACCAAGAGTAGAAAACATGTTTCCCATCAATAAACCTTTAACACCTCTTTCTGGTGTTGTTCGGTATCTGCCCCATGTTTCTAAAGATTTTGGATGAATGATCATATCAACTTGCACCCATTGATTTTCTTCAACTTTCAAGATTGGATGCCCCGGTTCAGAATCTTCATGAACAAATTCTAAATTAGAATTTTTGATATATTCTTCTAATAGCTTCCACCAATAAGATTGAACTTGACTTGGTGTAAGTTTTTCATTTTCTGGAAGTTCTGGAACAACAAGTTGTAAATCAATATCTCCATAGATTTTATCTTCTGGATCTACTTCATGATATGAAGAACTACCCAAAGGACTTCCAATTCTTACTTTTGGAATATCTTTTTCTTCAAGATAAGAGTTAAATCCATCAACCAACACATTAGCGACTTTTAATGCTTTTTTAACAATTGATGGACGAATTACTGTTGATTGTGTTGCAACAGTATCCCATCCACCTTCTAAAAGGCTTTCCCAAAGATATTTCAATGAATGTAAGGTTGATTTCATTATTCTATCATTTCTTTTTAGATGATTTTTTATCTCGCAATTTTTTAAAATCTGCGGCTGTTATTTTGCTTTTTGGTTCAGCAACTGTTGCAATTTTATATTGGTTGCCTTTTAATTTTTTTCCTTTTTCTTTATCGTCTTCTTTTTCTTCTGCTTCTTTTTTTTCTTCTATTACTTCTTCTACAGCTTCACGAATAAGTTCTTTAAGTTGCTCTATGGAAATTCTCATGTGTAATACTCCTTCAAATATATAGTTTTGAATTACCTTTACTTTGGATTATTAGCATGACATTATGGTTATGTAGCCGATAAGAGCTACGTTACTTCAACCTCTCAAGAAAAGATATTAATAATGGCAAAGTCAGTTCGTCTATCAGAATCAGATCGTTTTCTACTTGAAACCCTTGGTAAGTTTTGTGTTCGTGCCCGTCATTCAAACTGGGAAAACGTAACGCATAACAACGATACAGAAGCAATGTCGTTTATGCGAGAAATGTCTAACATGCTCACCTTTAACGAATATCGTGGCCTTATGCAAGGTTGGGGAGATATTCGTCTTCATGGAAATGATGCTCAACTTAACAAAGCGGTAGAAGATATTACACAAAGGCTTCAACAACGTGTAGAATCTTACTGATCATAGTAGATAATTAACACATACGCAAGGGAACGTAACAATTCCCTTGTTTCGGGCCTGTAGCTCAGTTGGGAGTAGCGCAAGCTTTGCAAGCTTGAGGTCGTCGGTTCGATCCCGTCCGGGTCCACTTAAATTTTCCATTTACCAGTTTTATTCATATAGTGGTGTTTAGAATGACAAATAGGACAGAGAATTTCAAGATTATCTGCCTTGTTGTTTTTACGATCACAATCTATATGATGCACTTCTAGGATATCGGTAATCTCATTCCAGTTGCAACGATTGCATTTATGGGGATAAACTCTAAATGCAATGGCACGATAACTGTGCTTGCCATCACCATAATGATCTGGGTGAATAGCTTTAATGTTACTCTCAATCCGTTGGGCTTTATCTTTGCATATACGAGAGCAAAACTGCAAACCAGATTTTGATATTTCTTTTTTGGTTTTGCCTCGATAAAACTCAACATCACAAAAAGCACATTTACAGTTTGGTATTAAAGCTGATTTTATTTTTTGTCCAGAAGCTTTTGCGCTACAAGTTCTTGTGCAGTATTGTCCGTTGCCACGTTTTACCTCATGAATAGAAGCTTCAAAAATTTTTTTGCAAAACAAACATTCTTTTTCTACAACCTTCATATAAACCTCTGTATATAGCTATTATAATGGAGAGGGATTACTTTGGGCAAAGTAAACTAAAACAATATACAATCTATTTTATTTATGATATAGTTATGATCACTAAGCCCACTTAGCTCAGTGGTAGAGCCCCTCACTTGTAATGAGGGGGTCATCCGTTCAAGTCGGATAGTGGGCTCCATTTCTATTATGAGTTCGAATCCCACACTCGGCTCAGGAATGCTTGAAAGAATTTTCAAGTTTTGAACCATATATATAAAAGTTCAAAATCATTTTAATTTCAAAAAGCGTTTTAAACGCTTGAAATTAAATTAACCAAAAGGAAATAGTAATGATTACAGCAGCAGAAGTAATAACTGCAATTCTTGTTTTGTATCCACACATGTCAGGAAATAACCGACAATGTATTATTGAACGTCGTTCACAAATCGAACAAGTGCTTGTGGAAGCTCAACGTCAATATCCAGCAATGCCAACAGAAATTTTTGCCACCATTGGTTTTATGGAAACTCATCTTGGTTGCGATCAAGGTGAAGCTGGTAATTGGGGAGCACCATTATCTCCGCAACAAAGACATATAGCTGGAGCCCCTATCCAAGCCGCTACAGCATTATGGCGTTCATATCAAGTATGCGGAACATGGGATGGTGCTGCACGTAGGTTTAGAACAGGTTTGTGCAGACATACAGTTGTAGGCACAAGATATTCCAGAATAGCAGAAAATATTACCAATAGAATTCGTTTGCGTGTTGATGCTTCAAAACATCATGCACAAAGAATTTGCTTAAATACCGCAACAATCTGCCGTAGCCTATAAATTAAAAATTAATTTTATATTCAACAAGTAAATTGTTATTATAAGATTATGAGTCTAGGTGTTTGTTGTCAATGGTTGGAGCCACGCACCAAGCGTGATGGTTCCGTTGTTTACGAAAATGCTATCAATGAACGTTCACTTCAACTTGGACGTTTTCAACAAGGTGCATATACCAAATCTTTTATTCGTGAATGTTATGTTAATAACATCAACGAAATCATTAAGCTTGTTCCAAAACTTGTAGCTAACAACATTAAGTTGTTTAGGCTATCTAGCAATTTGTTTTCATTGTCTGAGTACAACAAGGATGTACTTCACAATGATGAGCAGATTAATCTATTGCTTACCAAAGCTGGTAAGGCTTTTATGGATGCTGGCATTAGAGTAACTACACATCCAGATCAATTTGTTGTTCTTAGTTCAGATAACCCTGTTACGGTTGAGAACGCCATTAAAGAACTATCTCATCATGCATGGGTGTTTGATCGTATGGGTTTCCCAACGTCTCCACATGCTGCAATCAATATTCATGGCGGCAAGTCTGATCGGTTGAATCAACTTATTCAAGTTGTTGGTAGTCTACCAGATAATATTCGTTCTCGTCTTACGTTTGAGAATGATGAAAGTGCATATAGTTTGGTAGATTTGCTAAATGTTAATGCAAAAACAAATATTCCTCTTGTTTGGGATTCGCATCATCATACGTTTAATGACGGTGGTTTGTCACTTGAAGATGCCTTTAGTTTGTCTGTGTATACGTGGAAGGCTAGCGGCTGCAAGCCATTGCAACATTTGTCAAACACTACACCGGGACTAGAGAATGGAAACTTCATGGATAGAAGAAAGCACAGTGATTACATTCACTATATTCCAGATTGTCAACGTGAAGGTTTGTTGATTGATGCAATTGATGTTGATGTTGAGGCTAAGATGAAGAACTTGGCTGTTAAAAAACTAAGTGGATTAATTTCAAAATAATAAGTTACCCAATTTTAGCTTTCCAAGTTTATGGAAACTTTCATCCGTTGGATGTCTTTCAATGAGAAAACCTTGATTTTCGGCATAATCACTCCAATATATATTAAAATCACACCAAGGTTCAATTACGAAATCTTTATTTTTTGCTAAGTTAACTTTAACAACTCTAACATTACACTGTAATGAGTTTATGAAGTTTTCAGCAGTAACATTTCCATCTTGTCCACCAGCAGTGCTCCTTAATTCTATATCGTAGTTTGCTGTAGTTGTTATTACTTTAATTGTACATTGTTTTGATGACTTATGTTCATCCATATAATATGGATATGTAATAACACTACCATCTGACACGAAGTCACCAGTAACATTTTTAATAGCATCTGGTGTATCCAAGTTAAAAATTCTATACCCACCAGAAGGTGTTCTTCTAAAGTAGATATATCCATAACCAAGCGAAGCATTTATCCAATCCATTATTTGAGGGTTAGCACTTCCTGTTTCCTGCTTGTAATTAGGGTTATTACCCAAAAGACCGTTGCCATAAGCTTCAAATCCAGCTCTTACTAACTCAAGGTCAACACCTGCATCATTCAAGAAACTAAAAATTTGACGTTGACGATTCGCATCTATTGTAACTTTGCATATTTTTTTTTCTGTTTCTGTAGTTGGATCTTGATCAACGGTAGATACAAAAGAGCCGCCAGCACCGAGGTTGGCAAATGTGGCTCCTTCTTCACCCTTTAAACTGACATAAATTTTATTCATGACGTTCTTACCGGGTATACCATAAACGTCTAAAGTTAAATCAGAGATTTTTTCTCCAACGTTCTGGGTTTTATTAACCAGTGGCCTTCTAACTTTTTGACCTTTGGTTGCCATTTTATAACCGCTAAAATCACGAATATCTGTTATTAATTGTTTTTGTAACAAAAAACAAATTAAATTTCGCCAATTTGGTCCTCTTCGGACAGTAAGTTCGTACTCAACTTCAGCTTCAAAATCATGACCTTTATTACCTCCAGCAGCAAAAACAATTTTAATTTCTAAGTTATGAAACTGTGATTTGTCATTTGTATCTGTTATTATATAAGTAATATATTTGCCACTTGCACAACCTTTTGATTTTGGAAGTATTTCTGTTACTGTCAAATCAGCAAGCATTTTATTTTTTGCATTAGCTAATGTAGCTTTAAACTCTTCTTTGGTGATTTCTTTAGCAACTAATTGCTTTTTAAGGTCTTCTGTTGGTTTAACTCTAAAAATACCTTTTTTAATTTGGATTGATTGTATTTCATATACATTTTGTTTTTTCAAAAGAGAAAGAAAAAATTGTTCTTTATTTGAAATTTTTCTTTCTTTTTTTGCTTCAAATAATTTGTTACCACCAATAGTATCAGCTTCAAAATCTTCCAAGCCTTGTTTTTCCACATCAAATTCTAAATCTTCTGGATCTGTGGATTTTTCTATTCCTAGAACAACATTTGCTATAGTTTCTTCGTTGCTTTTTTCGGTAGTTTCTTCAAACAAAAAACTTGAAAGTTTCATTACATACCTCGTAACTTACATATAATATATAGCATGAAAGCATTGATCCACAACGGTAAGCAAGTAAATATTTTACACGATGGGAAACTGGTTGTTATGTTTCCTGTAGACAACAATAAAATCATTGTGCCTTTTCATTGTCCTATGTGCGAATATCCAATGAAAACAGCAGAAGATGCTCAAAGTTATAGAGAAGTAGAATGTTGCAGTATGTGTCAGTTATACTGGGCTAGCAGCAAAATAGTTCCAGACAAAACAAGTGAGCGTTGGAAAACATACATGGAACGCAGACATTTAGCGTTCTTGCCACAAATACAGTTGAAGTAAATACTTATTTCAAAAGGATAAGTTATGCCTATTCAACAAAAAGCACGTTATAGACTATTAACCAACTTATTGGATACTTCGTTTGGTAAATCTTCTGAACGTCAATATCCAAATCATTTTATCAAAATGACAATGCCGCTAGAAAACACCATTTTGGTTAAAAGCCAGATTCTTATTAATTTAGGCGGCACACAAAATGCTTATATAACAATGCGTCCAAAGTTTCGTGAAGAACTTTTGGAAATGATTCAAAAGCGTTTAGAACGTATTTCAGATGAATATAAACGTGCAGCAGAAGCAGCAACAGATGAATCAATGCTTTCATATCGTAAACAACCTTACGAAGAAGCTCCAGTTAAAACTGTTAAACTATCTGTTGACAATCACACAATTCAAGAATGGCTTGAACACATTTCAATGAGTGCATACCGTACAAATAAAACATGCATTTACCATCTACATTGTTTGGTAACCGTGTCATAATACTGTTGTCATGGCTTTAACCAAAAAAGATCAAGTTGATGAAATAATGAAGTGTGGGGAAGATCCCATCTACTTCATCAAGAAATACTTGTATATTCAACATCCAACAAAAGGACGTTTACCTTTTGAACTTTATCCGTTTCAAGAAGAATGTATTAGTTCATTCTTGGATTATAAGTTTAATATTGTTTTGAAATCTCGTCAGTTAGGTTTGTCTACAACTACGTCTGCTTATTGTCTTTGGATGGCAATGTTTAGACAAGACGCTAACATTCTTGTTATGGCAACCAAATTAGAAGTTGGAAAGTTCATGATTGATAAAATCAGAACAGCATTTAAAATGCTTCCAGCTTGGATGCTTAACATCTTAGACTTAAAAGAACCAGAAGCAGAATCAGTAAAATATATTAGATTTAACAATGGTTCAAAGATTACAGCTATTCCAACATCAAAAGATGCAGCCCGTGGTGAAGCTGTAACTTTGCTTATTGTTGATGAAGCTGCACATATTGATAACTTAGAAGAATTATGGTTGGGTCTTTATCCAACGTTATCAACTGGTGGTAGAGCTATTGTGTTTTCTACTCCAAGAGGTAAAAACTTTTTCTATCAATTATGGACAGGTGCAGAAACTGGAGAATGGGAAGAAAACCAAGTTGGACAACATTGTAAAGGTGTTGGCAAAAACGGTTTCCACGGAATTAAACTTCCTTGGTTTGTTCATCCAGAACGAGATGAAAAATGGTTTGAAGATCAATCAAAACCAATGGATGCCCGTGGGATCGCTCAGGAGCTTTTGTGTGGCTTTGAAGGTTCAACATTAACCTTTTTCTCACAAGCAGATATTGATTACGTTAGAAACCTTTCTATGGCTCCTATTGGCTATACTGGGCCTAATGGTAAAGGTCAAGATTTACATATTTGGAAAACAAGCATACCAGATCACAAATATATTATTGCTGCTGACGTTGCAAGAGGTGATGCAGAAGACTATTCAACTTTTCATGTGTTTGATGTAAATCAAAGTGAAGTTGTTGCTGAATACATGGGTAAAATTCCTCCAGATAGATTTGGAGAATGGCTTATTGATATTGGTAAAAGATATAACGATGCTCTTATTGTAAATGAAAAAAACACAGTAGGTATTGCTACAGCTATTAAGTTAAGAGATGCTGAATATCCAAACTTGTATTATGAACCTGATTTACAAGAAAAAATGATTGGAATGTTGCCGGATGAAAAAAAAGATATTCTTCCCGGCTTTACAATCACTCCCAAAAACCGTGAAAAGATTCTTGAAAACTTAGAACAAGTTATCAGAAACCATCATCTTAAAATATATTCATTACGCTTTGTTGCTGAAATGGAAACGTTTATATGGAACGGTAAACGTGGTCAAGCATTAAAGAAACGTCACGATGACCTTATTATGGCAATGGCTATTGGTTTGCAAACCTTTACGCCAATGGCACACCAAGAAGGTTATCTTGGTTCTTTGGAATCAAACAAAAGCATGGCAATGGCATTGTTATCTGGAATGACAAGAGGCTATCGTGACGTTAGACAAAAAGTTGACGGCAAAAAAGTTCCCGCTGGCGTAAGTCCAGAAAAAATAAAATCAGAAGTAGAGTTCAGAAAAGAATTTTGGTGGCTTTATTAATCTATCTGTTTTAGATCCTTTTTATGCCACTTTATATTAAACACAGGAGAACTATTAGTTATGGCTAACAAAATCAATGTAGGTAACCCAAAAGTTACAACCAAAACAAACATTTTAGATATTGATTTACCAACAGAATTAGAAAATGCAATTTCAACTGGATGGGATCATTTTGATGCTCTTTGCGCTGGAGATGGTATGATCCCTTCTACCGTCGCTATTCTTACAGGTCTTCCCGGTTCTGGTAAAACAACTTTTGCACTACAACTAGCTGACTCAATTACAAGAACTGGTAATCTTGCTCTTTACAACACTTGTGAAGAAAGCATTTATCAAGTAAGACGTACAGCTAAACGTATGCAACTCCAACATGGGTTTATTCCATCATATTACAATGATGTAAATGACATTCTTAAACATGCTGATGAAATTCGTGCAGAAAATCCCGGCAAGCAATTGTTTTTGTTTGTTGATTCACTTCAAACTATTGAATGTAATGAAATTGATCCAAAAACAAACAAGGTATATTCTCAACAAGCTCAAACTATCCAATCAGCTTGGAGACTTGCTGAATGGTCTAAGAAAAATTATACCAACGCTATTATTATTGGGCAAGTAACCAAAGACGGTACTTTTGCCGGTAAGCAAGAAGTTAAACACGCTGTTGATATGCATATCTCTCTACATCTAGATACAGATCGTAGAAGTGAAACATATGGTGATAGAGTTGCAATGGTTGAGAAAAATCGCTTTGGTACAGGTGGTCTTTACTTCCCCTACGAGGTTACTAGTAGAGGAATTCAATTTAAAGATTAAATTAAAGACTTTCTAATCCTTTGATTTGTTTCAATATTTCATCTACTTGACCAAGAAAATTTGCTGTCTCAAAAGATCTGAAAAAATCCTCACTTGCTTTTTTAAGTTCTGCTGCTTTTACAGGGTCAGTTACAGTAGGTAACAACACAGAAGTAATTTTCGTTTTTGCCTCTACTAGTTTATTAGTAATTTTTTCTATATTGGCTCTACTGTTCGTTAATTCTGTTTCAATAGACTTTATACTTTCATAAGTTGCTGCAACTTCTTTACCATCGTCACCAATTAATTGACCAGTTGGACCCAAACCAGCATTCAAGCCACTCAACAAAGTTGCTGCTATTTTTTCTTGTTCAGTTGGTGATTTAATCTGATTATAGCCAGATGGCTGTATATGATTGCCACTAAAGTATCCACCAAATTTTTTTGCTGACCACCTACCTGCAAACCATGAAGCAACAGCGGCTAAAGCAGCCAAAATAAAAGGCAAAGAAATGACAATTTCGTTCAATGGTTCTTTCTTTGACTCATTAAGTGATCCTCTGACTCTTGTTAAACCATCTTGAAGCAAAACAGCTAATGTACCAAGTGGCTTAAGCGTATATTCTATGCCTTGAAAAAATTCTTTTATTCCTTTTATTGCTTCTTGAATAGCAGGAGTAGTACCAGCAGGAGCAGGAGCATTAGCAGGAGCATTAGCAGGAGCATTAGCAGGAGCATTAGCAGGAGCATTAGCAGGAGCAGGAGCAGGAGCAGGAGCATTAGCAGGAGCAGTACCAGCAGGAGTAGTAGGATCTACTTCCATTAGAATATTTCTAACTTCCAACAAAGCTGCCATATATTCTGATCGGGTAAGCAAATCATGTTCATAAAGCTTTTTTGTTACTTTGAACCGATTTATAACTTTTCTTTTTTGATTGTTTATGTTTCTTACAGAAGGAACAATAATTGTTGGAGCAGCTCCAACAACGGCATTTTTTAATTCTAAAATTAAATTTTTTGTTTTTACGAGCGAAGCCAAATATTCAGATCGATCAATTAACAGATTTTCATAAAGCTTTTTGTCAAGCATATATTGCTTTTTCACTGACTGTAAATTTCTGGATTCTGACAACGATGAACCAAAGCCAGCATCATTTAATGCTTTTGTAAACGCTTCTGTTAAAGGAGCAAGATTACTAATATCCTCTTGAAGTTTTTTATTTAAATTTGCAATATTTGTAAAAGCTTGTTGCCTTTTTTGTCGATATTGTTTTGCTTCTTCTTCAACGTTTTTTAAATTATATTCATCTGAAGCAGTTAATAAAGCTTGCCAGATGATATTTGCTTGATCTGTAACTTTGCCTTCAAACGGATATAAGAAACAAGCAAAAAGGCGAGCTTGTTGTGTGTTTGCGAAACTTGAAATATTGGCATCTAGCTCTTTAAATTTTGCTTCTAATCTTTTATATTCTTCTGTACCTTCTTTGAGAAAACTATATTTGGCATCTTTGTCCAATTTTTCTTCGGGTATGCCTTGTTCTGTAAGAACAACTCGTATTTCTTGTGCCAATTCAGGATAACTTCCAAACTTGTTATTGCCTGCAAATTTTTTAAGAACTGGAACTGGGACCAGTATATCTTTTTTTGGATCTAACGCCAGTGTCATCGATTAATACCTTGTTCCTACAGTATATATATACTTACTGATTAGGTTAAGCAGCAGATAAAATATTACTTGTCTATTTGAATAATACGTGTTATCATCACAACATGAATGATATTGCACTTATTGATAAATTAGTTGGTTATTGTAATTTGATAGGTATTGACGTTTGTTTTAAACGTGGATGCCAAGATGCATATATTATAGAAACCCAACTTATTAAAATCAATAGCAATCGAACAAAGCAAAATCAAGTTTATATTTTGCTTCATGAAATTGGTCATCACAAAGTTGTTAAAAACAAAAAGCTTGCAAAAAAGTTTTCAACATTAAATCAAGCATATTCTCGTAATTTGTCCAACAAGATTTTAAATCTTGAGGAAGAAGTTATGGCATGGCATTATGGAGAAAACCTTGCGGCAGAACTTGGAATTGAACTTGACTCAAGATACCAAGTGCTTAAATCAAAATGTTTGAAAACTTATATTGAATCAATCAATACAAAAAAAAGGAATCAACGATGAAAACAAATCAAAGCGAAGAAGACATTGAATTATTCAAACGTTATCAACAAACAAAAATTCTAGATGAAAATGGAAAAATTTTAAGAGCTGATGTGAAGCTACGAAATGATTTAGCTGAACGAAATGCAAAGCTTGTAACGTTTGTTATCAATAAGTTTTATAGCAAGAAGCAACGTCACAAAGAACTTAGAAATGATTTACTTCAAGAAGGTCATCTTGGTTTGTTTGATGCTATTGATGGGTTTAAGCCAGAGCTAGGGTTTAAATTCAGTACGTATGCAACTTGGTGGATTCGTCAAAGTGTGCATTCATATTTGCTGGATAGAGAACCTATGCTTCATGTTCCTAGTCATGTAAGAACCGCAAGAAACAAGTTATATAATGCAGCAAAAGAAAGATCAATATCAATTAAAGACGTTAACAAATCTTTTCTTACAGAAATTAGTATGACTGAAAAAATGTTTGCATCTGTGAATGCTGCATTAAAAACTAAAGATTGGAATTTTCAATCGTTAGATGAACCATTGTCAGCAAGTATTGACAAATCTTTAAGAGAGATTATTCCAAGTAATGAACCTGAGTTAAACGTAATTGTTGACAATAAAAAAATTATTGACGCAGCAAAAAAAGCTTTTTCAAAACTTTCAATCAGGGAAAAATGTGTGTTACTTGAAAGATATGGTATTGATTGTAAATCAATTTTAACAAAGGACAATAGCAAATGAGTCAGAAGTATATAACTATTGAAGAAGGTGAAGACTATCGCACCATCGCATCTAAGATGACAGCATTAGGATATAAGATGAATCACGCAACAGCAAGAAACATTCTTTTATCTGGTATGCGTAATTTCATGCATAATATGTCTGAAGAAATAGAAGGCTATTTATCAGAAGATCAAGTTGATCAACTTATCATGAGACAAGACATACATGAAATATTGGGCGATATTCTTCCTCTGTGTATTGAAGAGGAAAAACAAAAATGCCCGGTGGTAACCCAACAATAAACGAATCTCCTTTAGATTTAGGTGGATTTTTAGCTCGCAGACGAATTCCTATTGAGCTTTGGTTGCTTCAAAAGAACATTGTTACTGTTGAAGCTTTTGAAGCTTTTATGAAAGAAGAACCAAACTGGACTTATACGAGCGAGTTCGTCAACGAAGTCACTGAAGTTTTAAAATCTATTAAAAAAGAAATAACAGTTGTTGAAGTTAAACCTGTTGTTCTTGCTGTTGAAGAATTAAAAACATCTTCAGAAGAAGGTTCGGAAGAAAATTCCGAGCCTTTTTTTGTTTCTGCAACCAAAGAAAGGAAAAAATCAAAGCAATCATGAGTTCTCGTCATCAAAAGGAAAAACGTCTTCGTCCCCGTCACGATCCTTATAAAAGAGATCATTTCAATCAATCTCATTATTTGAGAATTGATCCAAATAAAAAACCTGACAACAAAGATGTGTTACAAGAAAACGAAGAATATGAAGATTTTTACGACGAAGACGATTTGTAAGAAATACTTTTAGAGGTTGAATATGAAATGGCATTCTATGATCACGGAAGGCGGTGAGCAAACAAACACCGCAAAAAGTGAAAAGGAGAAAAACAAAATGTCAATTCGTACATCAAATACATCATACACTCGTCTCGCAGGTATCGGCACAGGAACCAATCCACGCAACTCTCTAGTGTTCGATGATACTCCAATGGATAGTATTGGAGTTACTCTCTCACAGGAAGCAGCTAAGAAGGCTGTATCAATGGAACTAGTTGTTCCAATTCGTCGCAGCCGGAAGGGTTCTCGTCGCACAGCTAAGTTTATGCTTTCTGGTCGTCAAGCTCGTGAACTTTATGAAACTCTTGATCGGTTTTATACCGAGCGTGATGATCGCTGATACAAATCACAGATTAACCTAATCTGAAGGAAGGAATGGAAACGTTCCTTCCTTTTTCATTTTAATTTGCCATACTTACAGTTATGGCAAAAAAAATAACGCTTAATGATTTTGGTAGGTTGGTAAAACCTAAAATCTTAACTGAAGCGTTTATTCTTTGCAATCAAGACAAAGTTGATCCATATAATTGGTGGTATCATTCACTTCATTTCAATCAATTATATCCATCTTATAAACGTGACATGCTTATTAGCATTTACGGTGAAAGACTTGAAAAGCTTTTTGTAAACTTGACGTTAAACTCATACACAGCTTCAATAACTTCTTTTCTTGTTTTCTTTCAACGAAAATATCACTTTGTAACAAATCCAGTACAAGCACAACAAATTATGCAAAGTGGTAAAAAATGGAGCATAAGAGCTATTGGAGTAAAACTTTATAAGAAATATAATTCTACAACCAAAACAGTTAATGATGTTTGGGAGTATGACAGTCCATCAATATGTTGGTATTTTAGATTGAAACACGTTATACCAATTGAAGAAGTTGATTTATATAACTCAATCGAAGTTGGTGATATGGTGTTCTTCAAAAAAACACAAGCATTTGTTACAAATGTTAAAACAGTTAACAGACGTAAATGGTGGAACAAATGCAGTTGGACAGATAAACAAATAACAGTGTTAAGTGGAAATTTAGGTCATCAATTTAAATTGAACACAAATCGTCCATATCAAATTGTTAAAACCAAAAAAATCTAATCAACAGATTCTTCATCTATTGCTTCAGATTCTTCTTCTAAATCTGTTTTAACTCTATCAATGACGCTTATTGCCTCATCAAGTGTAACAGCTTCATCAGCTTCCAGCATAAGCTTGTATTCATCAACAAACTCTTCTAATCTTTCAATCAATCTTTCTAACATTCTTGTGTTTGACATAGTTTTCCTTTATTCTCAATTATATCAAAATGTTTTTTGCTGCCGATAATCCATCCGTAAGTATCTGAGTATAAACATTTATAATAACAACCCCCGTTTTCATCTTTTAATTCATTTAATAAAACAAAGGTTTCATTGGTTGATTTCATTTTTGCATTCAAAGCTGGTCTGGATAACTCACTTGTTAGTATAGAAGGTAACCAATTATTGTACTTGTTTCTTTCTTTTAACACTGCATCAATATCTGGATATAAAACAACAAACGATTGTAAAGCATTCTTTTTGCTTTTAATATAACACATCGATCCAAGCTTCATTATTTATACAACTCCGTAACATAATCGCTAACTAGATAATAATATGCAAACAAATGATACAAAAACCTTTCTTGGTGAAGAAAGATATTCCTTACACACTTTTATGTCAAGTTCCAACTTAGCATTTTGCAAATATGATCATATTCATTCTCTTCTACTGGTTATGTTCCACAACGGTAGTTGCTATGAATATTATGGTGTAGATTCAAACACTTACAATGAATTAATTGCTTCTCCTTCTGCTGGTAGCTATTTTAACAAGGTAATAAAATCCTTCAAATGTGAACGAGTAAAGTAACATACTTATTCATATGCGTAAACTTTTAGATATTCTTTACACCAATGAAAATACTGGTGACTTTTCTGGTGCTGGTACTTTTCAAGGTGGACCGTATGGTTTTGGTAATCGTTACCAATTAGCCAATTCACAAGTATGGCCGGGACTAGCAGACCAAGAAGATAAAGACAATCCAGATAATCCTTCATTATGGCCTGCAATTGAAGCTCAACGTGATCCAAAAGACACCGAATATCAATCTCTAGAAAGCTCTGAAATATATGATAGTCGTCCACATCTTCTTCCCGGTGAAGATGTTGTAAGAGATAAAATTCTTGACAAAGAAGAAGATATAGAACCTTCTTACTTTTATGAAAAAGATTCAGATATGATTAATGAACGAGGACCAAGCGACATTCTTTATCGTGACATGTATGGCTGGCCTCCAATGAATACACTGGCAGATCCAGTGGATCATGTTCCAGAAGATGAAGACCAAGACAGAGAATCACCAGAAGAAGAACGTTACAACATTCCTAAACTTCTTCCTTCACCAAGAGAAGGAGAACGTGGTATTCCATTTGGTAAAGGACCAGTTAATACTCCCGGTGAAGGTTTGTTAGAATTAGAACCGGGAGATATGATTACTCAAGGTAGTATGTACAATCCAATGGAACCTGATGATGGGTTAAAACTAACAAAAAAACGTAATCAAACCCTTAATCGCTGGAAAGAAACAGAAGAAATAGACAAGGGTCACACCAATCGTGATGAGATTTTTAATCATCTTGTTAAGCCAGTTAACTACATTAAAAAAGAGTTTGGTCAAAATGATTACGTAAAAGACTTGGATAGTCCTGATGATGTACCTTTACAAGTTGGGGGCCAAGGAGTAATCGCACATCCTGTTAAGCATGTTCCCGGTAACGTTAATATCTATAAGAAAGGAAATCCCGGTTATTCTCTGGGCGAATCTAAGGAACCTAAAATGGCAAACAAAACAAAAAAATCTAAAGAACGTGATTTGGTAGATTACCTACCAAAAGATCTAGACAAGAAATTCCCAGAGGAAACATATGGAAATGGTATGGGACAAATCATGACACCATATAAATTTCCTCGTGAAGATAGAAAACTCAAAAAGCATGAGCCATTAAAGCATGACGAAAGATATATTCCATACTCATATCCAGATGCTGTTGAAACAATCATATTAACAAAAGTTTTTGAAAAACTTGAAAAACTTTCAAAGAAAAAATGAGTTTACAACAATACATCGCTGCTGGATTAATTCTTTGCTTTTTAGTTTTTATTATTGTTGATAAGCCTTTAGAGTAAGGCATCAAGAAAACTTTTAAGTTGCATTTCACCTTGTTCTGTGTCCATGTAATCTTTTACAAACTTATCATTTGAACTATTACCTTGTTCCTTGTTTAAATCCAATGTTTTTTGCCACACAAACATTGCATCGTCAGGAACTTCAAAGCCCATGAATCTCATTACTTCCATAATGTGTTCGGCAACTTGTTGCGCTTTGTAATGTTGTCCAACAGTTACAACACCACATTTCTTTCCTTTTAATGGATTTTTTTCTTTAAAAACACTAACTCTGTTTTCAAGAGTATTCATACGTTCAATAATAGTTTGCATTATTGCTGAATGACTCATCCAACGAACAGATGTACAAAAGATAACAATGTCAGATTCTTCAAATGCGTCATACAAAACTGACATTTGATCTTTACCTCCGTACTCTTCTGGATTTTCATGGGAAAGTTTATGAGCCCAACAACGATATTCGCCAGCTTCTTTTGAAGCACAGTTTTTTGCACCACCAGAATAACAAGACAAGTTTTTAACAATATGTAACTTGTCAGCGTTTATTATTTTTACTTCATGACCTTTACGTTTACATTCTTTTAAAATTGCTCGTAAAGCAACTGCTGAAGCAGATTCATCGAACTTGTGTGTTGTTGTGCTGATTGCTGTAATAATCATGTATATATTTATCTGTGTATTATGATCCTACATTCAAAACTTGTTC